>ERZ1026944.12-NODE-12-length-138585-cov-63.377651_pt1 | contig 138585 bp, 110 predicted proteins | sample MGYA00519569_ERZ1026944 | MGnify/ENA primary metagenome ERZ1026944 (study PRJEB26926, sample SAMN06164618) | human gut metagenome | biome: ENVO:00009003; feature: ENVO:2100002; material: ENVO:00002003 | host: Homo sapiens | place: USA | collected 2012 ... | reverse complement strand
CCTATTAAGTCGTCGGCAGCGTCAGATGTGTATAAGAGACAGATATAATAGGTGTCAGCGAACTCTCCGTCTGCTTCCTGACGTTTGAGCACAACATTTTCAAAGCCATCCTTGAACTCGTACGACTTATGTCCGTCCTCGTCTGTTGTTTCCACAATGAGGAGGCTTCCAGTAGGGTAGCTTCCTTCACACCTGATGACTTTGCCTCCCATGTTGCCACTGACGGAATACTTCATGCAGTCAAGCGATGAGATGGCCGTGCTGTTTGTTGGAAGATTTGTGGCGATTCCCTTATCCTCCTTGTGCCAAGGTTCGCCAGCACCATACTCCTTTGTCTTTAGATAGCGTTGAGACGGTTCGTAGATGTTCCAGCCATAGGCATGGGTGTCGCCCTCGTAAAGCGAGCTTGACAGGCTTTTCAAGTCTTCAGCCTCCACCAGGTTTCCATTGTTGGAGGAAACCACAGGCAACCATTCCCTTACAATCCTACTGTAGTTATCGTATTCATTGAGAGTAACAAGATCTTTCTGACTTGGCGTGATACTCTTCAGTACGATTTCTTGCTCACGTCCCATCTCGTCGTAGTATATGATCCTGTCATTCCATTTGTTACCGCTTGCAGTTGTATAGGTCCTTTCTGTGATGCTGTTGCTTCCACTCTCCCCCCAATCTATGGTTCTGACCGTCTTGCATGTGATGTTGGTGTAAAGTTCTCCAATCTCGTCACTTCCCGTTAGTACATAATAGGTTCCCACCGGCAAGTTTGTATAATGTATGCTGTCGCTGCTGGTGCTTCCTTGATTTTCTGCAAGTATATTCATATTTTCATCCACGAGGTACATAACTGCGTTGTGTACCGTGGAGACTTCTGAATGGGATGCGCTGAAATCCATGGCGCAGCTGATGTGAAAACGGTATGCAAACTTACCATCGGCAATGCCCGCACCATGGTATGTGTCATAGATGCTTCCCGGGCAGCATGTTCTTGATACACTGAAGGAGTTTGCGTATTCCCCCAAGGTCTCTGCTGTATTTGATATGTCTGGTTCTGCTCCCTCAATCTTCAACGAAATGAAGTTCTGTGCCTCTATGTATACCTTGTAATCGCCTGCGGGAACATTCTTGATGTTGATAGTTTGATTGTTGGCTTTGTTTGTTCTCTGGTCATAATTGGTACAAAGCATATGCATCTGAAGGGTCGCGAAGAGCATCATGTGCGGTTCGGATTTTTCGCTGGATGCCATTGAGACAGTTATCTTCAGGTCTGCAGGTCGCATGATGCTGAAGCAGACATATTTCTTGGAATCCTCAGGTATGGTCCACACTCCATATTCCTCAGAGAAAGGAATCGTCTTGGTACCCAACTTGATGGAGTCGCCGTCAATGGTCTCTCCATAGACTGATAGAACTGTTGTCAACAGCAATATGAGTATGAGTTTTATCTTTGTGTTCATTTTCTATTCTGTTTTATATTGATAATTGTACTGCTTAATGGTCTCTGTCTTGTCATCATGGATATAGTAAATCCGGCATAATCTACCGAGTTCATCATAATCGTAATAGGTGACAATACCGTCTGGGGAGGTTATGGTAGATACACCGACAAGAGGCTTGTAGCAGTATGTCGTAACCTGAGCACTAGGCATTATGTGACGTAAGTCTTCTATCACGGCCATTTGCGACTGTGGGTTGTCACAGTCTGTAATCTGCCTTATCTTGTCTTCTCCACCATTAATCTTAGCGACTACTTCAGCGTATGTGGCATTCTCAATCTTTGCTATGATGTATTGATGGTTGTACCCATACAGATACACCACATTCTCCAGGTTGTCCTTCGAGACTTGTTGCTTGTTACCATACTGGTCATAATCAAACTCCAGCCTTTTAGTGGAGGTGCTATTTCCCGGGTATTTCATTATTTGTGCAACAGGAGCATACACACCCTTGGCGACTTCCTTGAAGGGAGTGCTGACTTTTAGATATTCCTTATCCTTCTCATATGTCTTTGCAATGGGAACGAGTATGTTCTTGGTTGCCATCACTGAATATGGAGAAACGGAAAGGCTATCCCAAGGATAGGAATATTGTGTGGCGAGCGAAGAACCATTGGTTTGCAAGGTCTCCTTTCTGCAAAGCAGAGAATTACTAGTTACTTCGTAATCCATTGTTTTGACCTCTACATGTTTGTTTCCATGATCATCGTAAGTGGTATGCGTTACTTGTTTTGGAGAGATAGAGCCAATAATACTCTCTGTCCTATATATGTTATTATCGTATATCAAGTTGCGATAACCTTCTTCTGGACCATCAAGGATGTTGCGTTTCCATACTTCGCCACACCAGATTGTGCCATAGTTTTCCAATTCTTCCTCATAGTCATTTTCGTTTTTTTCCACCATTGTATAGGTGTTGCCTGTTCTTTTATATACCTGTTTGCTAAGCATTTGTCCATATCGCCAGTCTAAATGTCTATTCAGTTGAGCATCAGAGAATCTAGGTCCTGTTTTCTTGGACTTGTCGATATCGTACTGATAAACAGTTTTTCCTGAATTGTTTTCTGGGGTCCCGTTGTATTCCGTCACATAATCATACATGGTAGAGGAACCACCGTTGTAAGTGTTGGGAACGACTGGATTGGCAAAAAAAGTGCGATGTCTAGCTGTTATATAACTTCCTGCAAAATCTCTTGCAAACCAATCACCTGTGCTGTCAATCCTGTATTGTATAGGCATCACATAGTATTTTGTTTGCTCAATATAGTATGAGGATAGGTCAAAAACCATAGGGGTATATCCCAAACCATCACCATTGTGCCCATATTCGAAAGTCCTTATGTTGCATTGCTTGTTGTTTTCATAAGAAGATATTCGTTTGATTCTCAAGCCACCAACAACCTTGTCTTCTCCGTCGTCCCCCTTCACTCGGTTTCCCTCGTATTCAAACACGTCTTTGGAGCCAGCGGGATAAGTAATAGACTTCAATGCGCCATAAACCATGTATCTTTCATCGGATTCCCTTGATAGGGAAGAGCCTATATTGATAAATTTTGGTTGTGCTGATGTAATGTACAACGGATGATTGTCATCTGTTGCATAGACCATGGAATCACGAGTGACAATTATGTTCTGATAAGGTACTAATGTTACTGAGTCCGCACGTTCAATACCATTGTAATACCCCCAGTAATCTATAGATTTGCTACCCTTGACAGGAAGTCGCCCTTCGTTCCAATAATTAAAGCTGTATTTTAGTTTTTTTTCTCCCTTGCCGCCTTCTATCTGTATTCCTGCAAGAAAAATGCGTCCACCCGACACATTGTAGCTGAACTTAATGTGCCTAACCATATTTTGTTGATTGTCATAAATGCAAATTTCATCTAAGGCAGCATCTTCCAAATAATCAAAATGTCTCTGTTTGAAGATGGCACTTCCTGCCGAGAACTTAATTTTATTTACTCTTTGCGGATAATGGGTTAGCCTTTCGTAATCTGTGACCTTATTCATCGGACCATAGGGATACCAATCGTTGACAATTTCATTGTCTTCCGTACACTGATATGACAAAGTATGGCACTCATCGCCTATTCCTTCGTAGATAGTGCTGTAAATGGAAGGCGATTGCATCCAGTAGTCGGGTACTGGGTACATCAAAGCCACGGCTGTTTTGTTGAAACTATTCTCATACTCATCCCTTCGCTTCAATAGTCCACGATGTTCGGAGAATCTATCAATTACGGTGATATAGTCATTGCAAGTTATGGTATGCTCAACGCTTGATTTGAAACTAAAGGACAAAGAGTCCTTGCCATTGGATGCAATAATACTCGATGGCTTCCATCCACGATTGTAAATGCGTGAACCACTGTTATGCTCCATGGCTCCATTGAATTTATACACGATGCCCCTGTCGTCTGTCATTTGAAAATAAGACCCATTTATCAAGTCTATCTTTACATTTTGGTGAGGAATACTTTGGTAGTGGGTATTGCCGTCTTTGGGATATTGAACATACATGAACTCGCCTTGCTTATCCAGCAACTTATAGAAATACTCATCAGGCTGCTCGTCCATGCTGCCAGTTGCAAGTCCATAAAGATACAGTTGGTCAACATTATCCTTTTGTACATTGCAGACGTATTTGTTTTGGCAGTCATCCATGCCATGTACCATTTGCGATAGCATAGGCACGCAATTCAGCGACCAGCCGTGTCCAACCCAGCCACTGGCTTCAAAGAGTTTGACCCCCGATCCATGATAAGACAAGGAGATAGGCAGGGTGATTTCACCGCACTTTATCTCGTAAAGAGGAATGGTAATATCAACCAACCCTGTGGAGTAATTGACGGGGTAGATGATGTTCTGAATCATTTTTGCCATCTCAGGAGATTGGCATACTTGGTTCCTGAACGGATTGTTGATGGCTGATTCTGGTAAATTTTGCGCTTTGACATGAGTGGTGTATCCCAGTATCAGCAAAAGAATGAATAGTTTGCAGTCTTTCATGAAGATGTTTTTATTTGATGTTGAACTTTTCTGTATATTTCTCGCTACCTATGCTGATATAAACGGCATATTGTCCCAGTGGCAAGCCTGCGCAACTTAAGGACAAAGAGCTAACTTCATGTGCCTGAACTTGTTTCGACAGGTGTCGGTAGACTATTCCTCCGATAGATGCCAGCACAAAGTCTATTTGGCAATCTATAGATGTAGAGAAGCTAATAATAACTTGGCTGTTTGTTGGTTGAAAAGAGAATTTGTAGTCAACGAGACGCTCCTGCTTTTCTGCATAAGCCCCATTATCATTCTCTTCTAGCTTTCGAAGAAGTTCCCGGTTTGTCACATCATGTTCTAGATACGGTTGCTTATCTAAGGGATAATAGTAAGATACGGAAGAAATAAGCTTTTCTCCTTCGTAACAATTGATAGTTTCCAAAATGGGATAGCGATATCCTGGAGTGTATGAACTAAAGTAAAATATGGAAATCTTTCTGTTTGTCTCTTCATTCTCTAGCTTATACACAGAATTACTTACGTTACATACGGTATAAACAGGTTGAATGCTATCTCCTGCTGGAATCACAAGCGTATGTGATGAATGATATTTGGTAGTACTTTCTCCGGTACAAGTATACGGAATTTTATCGACATACATTCCTGTTCCTTCAAAAGAACTACCAAGGCTACCTCCAACAATGAATGGATAGGAAAGGATTTTTAGTGGATTTTGATATACAACTCTCATTTGGTTGTTCTCATAACTATTCAGGAACAACCCTTCTCCAAGAAGAGAATAATCAACCCTCGCTCCATCATCAGTTTTGATAAAATCTTTTGTAGGATATTCTGACTTAGAAATGTACTTGACGGTACGTAGTTTGGTATCTTGGATTTTGTCCGTTAGGTCTATGATTTTTGAATTGTAATCTATTTCATTGATAAGAACCTTACGTAATTCGTCACCAGCTAAAGGCAAGTTGTGTTCCTTGTCTATAATGGTCTGTGCTTCAGTTGTCAACTGAGTAAAAAAGAGCACAAAGATAAAAATGGCGATTCTATCCATAAGCTATAATTTTTTAAGATTATGCTGCAAAATTAAGATTTTAAGTAATTGGTCTAGGCAACAAATCGCTAAAATTAGGGAATAAAATAAGAAAAATGCGTTTTTGAGTGGAACATTTCCTCATCTCATCATCAATTATTCTAATCTGTTTCCTGATTGTCTGATAAATGGGAATTGAAGGAAAATAAAAAGATGATGGATAGAATGAACATATCAAACTATCCATCATCTTATTATAAGTGTATTTATTTCTTCTTCTGCGATTTACGGTTGGCTCTCTGTTGGCGATACTTTGCCTTCTGACGGGCAGAGCCGCTTCCGTGAGCACCCGTAATGTACTTCTTCTTCTTGGCCTTGGTCTTCACCTTGTCGTCGTCGTCCTTCTTTGGACCGCCGCCGCCCTTGAAAACCATGCCACCCATGATAATATCGTCAATATCGCTCATATACTTTGAACTTTGAATTTTGAACTTTGAACTTTATGATAAGTAAAGCCGTTGGATTCTTCACTCTTCACTTAAATTAGTGATGGAAGAGGCGAACGTGAGTAAACGCCATGGCGATGCCGTACTTATCGCATGTATCGATAACATTATCGTCACGGATGCTACCGCCTGCTTCTGCTATGTATTCTACACCACTCTTGTGAGCACGCTCGATGTTGTCGCCGAATGGGAAGAAAGCATCGCTACCTAAAGATACACCCTTGTTCTGGGCAATCCAAGCCTTCTTCTCCTCGCGGGTCAGTGGCTCAGGCTTCTCAGTGAAGAACTGCTCCCATACGCCATCCTGCAATACATCCTCCCACTCGTCAGAGATATAGACGTTGATGGTATTGTCGCGGTCGGCACGGCGAATCTTCTCCTTGAAAGGCAGGTTCATCACCTTAGGACACTGGCGTAACCACCACTCATCAGCCTTGGAACCAGCCAGACGGGTACAGTGGATACGGCTCTGCTGACCGGCACCGATACCGATAGCCTGACCATCCTTCACGTAGCATACAGAGTTACTCTGAGTATATTTCAGGGTGATGAGCGAGATAATCAGGTCGCGCTTAGCCTCTGCAGTGAAGTTCTTGTTCTTGGTAGGGATATCCTCGAAGAGAGCTGGATCATCGAGCTTCACCTCGTTGCGTCCCTGCTCGAAGGTAACACCGAATACCTGCTTGTGCTCGATAGGAGCTGGCACGTAGTCAGGATCAATCTGGATGACGCAGTAGGTACCCTTGCGCTTCTCCTTCAACACCTTGATAGCCTCAGGGGTAAAGCCTGGAGCAATCACGCCATCGCTTACCTCACGCTTGATGAGGAGAGCTGTAGCCTCATCGCATACATCGCTCAGGGCAACAAAGTCACCGTAAGAGCACATGCGGTCTGCACCACGAGCACGAACATAAGCGCAAGCCAAAGGAGAAAGTTCAAAATCTACGTCATCGCAGAAGTAAATCTTCTTCAATGTGTCGCTCAGTGGCAAGCCGATGGCAGCACCAGCAGGAGAAACATGTTTGAAACTAGCGGCAGCAGGCATTCCTGTAGCTGCCTTCAGTTCCTTGACCAATTGCCAAGAGTTGAAAGCATCCAGGAAGTTGATGTAGCCAGGACGGCCGTTGATAACTTCGATAGGCAGTTCCCTTCCGTCATCCATATAGATGCGAGAAGGCTTCTGATTCGGATTGCATCCGTACTTAAGTGCTAATTCTTTCATCTTAATTAAGAAATGTATTTAGAATTTGGTTGCAAAATTACAAAAAAAATATGAGAAAACCATTTTTTTCGTGCGAAATTCAAAAATAATCTCCCAAACATGACTCCGTTTCAAAAATATTGTGTACTTTTGCCCGCAGTTAGGAATGAAAAATGAAAATTTGAGAAATTAAAGGAATTGAGAATTTGAGGAAGGATAATCACAATGAAAAATGATTTGAAAATCCTCGCTGTAGCTTTGGAGAAGAAGCTAGGCAGGGAACACCTGCAGCACGAAGAGAAGCATAGAAACAACAAGTTGCTGCACAAGGTGTGGGAAATAATGAAAGGAAAGGAGAAACCTTCACAGCAGACACTCAACCGTCTGGCATTGCTTGCCGGATTCCAGAGCTGGGCTGATCTGCAGGGCGCATTGCACGGCACCGATGACGGGCTGACCAACTACAGCGCCGGAGAATAAGGAAATGCAGAAAGGGCATCCAATCGTGAGATCGGATGCCCTTTTTCTGATTCTAATTTTTAATAGGTAACTAAGAAAATTACTCAGCGCTCTTAGCGATGGTCTTCTTCTCAGCGATACGAGCCTTCTTACCTGTGAGCTTACGCAAGTAGTACAACTTAGCGCGACGTACCTTACCGTGCTTGTTCACCTCGATAGAATCGATAGCTGGTGACTCGATAGGGAAGATACGCTCTACACCTACAGTACCTGACATCTTACGAACAGTGAAACGCTTCTTGTCACCATGACCAGAGATCTTGATAACTACACCACGATAGAGCTGGATACGCTCCTTAGTACCCTCGACGATTTTGTAAGCGACTGTGATAGTGTCACCTGCCTTGAACTCAGGGAACTTCTTGCCGGTTGCAAATGCTTCTTCAGCAACTTTAATCAAATCCATTTTTTTGTATAAAATTAAAAATTGTTTGTCGTTCCAACGCAACATGGACGGGCAACACTTCTGCCCAGACAACAGCGGTTACGCCGAAAAGCGGGTGCAAAGTTACGACTTTTTCTCGTATCTCGCAAATTTTCAGTGGGTTTCTTCTCTTTTTCCCCTTCTTTTTTTGTTTTCTTTACTAATGAAACGTTTTTTTCTCGCCTTTTTCGTCTTTTTCGCCGATTTATTTTGTATCTTTGCATCCCGAAATTAGAATATTGTAAAAGGTATGAAGAAAAAGAATAGTATGCAGATGATGCTTGCCTCCATGGCTCTGATGCTGATGGCAAGTCCAGCCTTTGCACAGAAATTCAAGGTGGCAAAGGTGGAGAGAACCCGTATATTGGTAGATAAAAAATGGGATGCCCAGCCGGATGCTGAGGCTGCGAAGTTCATCGCCCCTTATCAGCACAAGGTGGATAGCATCATGGGACCTGTAGTGGGATCCGTGGCTCATGATATGACCCGTCATCGCCCTGAGAGCGAGTTGAGTAATCTGCTTTCTGACATCCTGGTATGGGGTGGCGGACAGTTTAATGAGCAGCCTGTCTTCTCGGTGTATAACATGGGTGGCATCCGTGCTGACTTTGCCAAGGGCGATATCAACGTAGGCGATGTGAGCGAGGTGGCTCCTTTCGAGAACAAAATCTGTTTCCTCACGCTTACCGGCGAGAAGGTGCTTGAACTCTTCCAGCAGATAGCCCACCGTGGCGGTGAGGGTGTGAGCCATGCCGTAAGAATGGTTATCACCCGCGACGGAAAGCTGAAGGGCGTAACCCTGAACGGAGAACCTGTCGATCCAGTTAAGAGCTATCGCATAGCCACCCTTGATTATCTTGCCGAGGGCAACGACCAGCTTGTTGCCTTCAAGAGCGGTACCGATGTGGTGGCTCCTAAGGCGAAGGAGAACAATGTGCGCTACATCATCATGGACTATTTCCGTGAGATGAAGGCTCAGGGCAAGGTTGTGGAGTCAAGAATAGAAGGCCGCTGCGTAGTAGAATAGGGGAACGAAGCTTTCCGTGGATTTGTAATCCCCGGAAACCAGATAGACTAACTAAATAAGTACAGAAATGAAACATACATTATTATATATAGCGCTGGCGCTGGCATCATTCACGCTGCAGCCGGCAACAGTACAGGCTAAAGTCCTGAAGGATTCAAAGGTCAAGAAGGAGGCAAAGGCGCAGAAGACTCCAAAGGTAGTGAAGCAGCTCGTGGTGCTCCATACCAACGATACCCACTCCTGCGTGATGCCTTACAATCCGAATCTCGCAGATACAGCCATAGCAAACCGTGGAGGCTACCTCCGCCGTGTGGCAATGATCAAGCAGGAACGCAGTCTGAATCCTGATCTTCTGCTCTTCGACAGTGGCGACTTCTCTCAGGGATCTCCTTACTATTCGCTCTTCAAGGGGGATGTAGAAGTGGGATTGATGAACGAGATGAAGTATGATGCAGCCACCATCGGAAACCATGAGTTCGATTACGGCATGGACAATATGGTACGTCTTTTCAAAATGGCAAAGTTCCCGATCGTTTGTGCCAACTACGATTTCACCGGCACTGAGCTGGCGGATATTGTGAAGCCATACGTGATATTGCATCGCAAGGGACTCAAGATTGGCGTCTTCGGACTGGCTCCGCAGCTTGCCGGCTTGGTGATTGAGAAGAACTACGGTTGCATCCAGTACCTGGATCCTATCCAGAAGGCGAACGAGATGACAGAGATTCTGAAGAAGAAGGAGAAGTGTGATGTCATCATCTGCATCTCTCATCTGGGCTGGAATATAGACGGCACGGATGATACCGAGGTGATTGCTGCATCCCGTCACATCGACCTGGTATTGGGAGGTCATAGCCACAGCCTCTTCCAGACGCTGAAGTACAGAACAGATCTTGATGGCAAGCAGGTGCCTGTAGATCAGAATGGCAAGGGCGCCATCTGGGTTGGCAAAATGACATTGGATATTGTGAAGAATAAATAAAACTTATACAAAGACAAAATACAAAAAGACTCCCCGAAAAGATCGGGGAGTCTTTTTGTATTTTTTATATCATATCATGATATCTGTTATTCCTTGTTGGAAGAAGCATAGAGACCGATGCAGGCTCCGATGAAACCACCGCTCTTCTGGGTGCTCAGGTTGCTGGCATCAACACCTTTGGCGAGCAGCTGCCAGCTGCCGCCTTCCTCGGCATAATAGAAATCATAATATCTGTCGTGACCGTCTACCTTCAGCTTCAGCTTGCCTGCCTTGATAGGGGCTGAGGCGATGGTGACGTTGTTCTTCTCGGCACGGGTCAGGGTAATCATCAGCTTGCCATTCTTCATGGTCTTACCCAACACGAAGTTGTGGTCTTCCTTCTGGAGAAGTGCCAAACCTGCTATCTCCTTGTCGTTGCGAGGAGTGAAGTTGATTTCTGTCTCGGCAGAGAAGGTGCCGTGCTGCTGACGTGCCCAGATGGCAGACATCGGTTCACGCTTGTAGATATTGCCTGGCAGCAGATTCAGGTTCAGCTTGCCGTTTTCTACCTTATAGCAATCTGTAAAGTCGCGGAGGAACATCCACCGAGGATTCAGATCCTTCAAGCCTGCTTCATTGTCTGCTGCATCAAAATTATCCACGTAAGAGAAGTTTCCTGAGAACTCATTCTTTTCAGCTGGTTTCAGACTAGCCTTCTCTCCAACGGTAGAGATAGGAGTATTCTTGGCAAGAATCTCTGGCCAGCCATTCTTCCATGTTACCGGCAGAAGATAGGTGTCGCGACCTGTGTTGTACATATCCTCCTCGTATGGGCGGCAAGCCAGGAATACAGCCCACCAGTTACCCTTTCCATCTTCTACTATGTCTGCATGACCTGCGCTGGATACTGGGTCCTTGCGGTTTGGATCGAGTCCTGTACGCTGGGTAAGGATAGGGTTGTTTGGGCATTCTTCCCAAGGACCCATCGGATTTTTGGCACGCAGAATCACCTCGCTATGCCAGCCGCCTGTACCACCTTCTGCACACATCAGATAATAGAACTTGCCCTTCTTGAAGAGGTGAGGACCTTCAATCCAGATAGGTCGAGCCTCTACATGGGTTCCGCCACGGAGAATCTCCTTGAAGTCACCCTTGATGCTGTCGCCCTTTACGTCGAATTCGAAGCAGCGGATAGCACGCTGTCCCTCGTAATCAGCACCGCCAACTACCGGACCGTTATGAACGATATATCCCTTTCCGTTGTCATCGAAGAAGAAGCTAGGGTCAATGCCGTCAATCTTCTTCAGATAGATAGGCTCGCTCCAGCCCTTGGATGGGTCTTTGGTCTTCACGAAGAAGTTGCCGGCACCCACATTAGTGGTAATCATATAGAAGGTCTTGTTCTTCTTGTTATAGCTGATGGCTGGTGCGAAGATACCGCCTGATACATGCTGACCCTTCAGAGGCACCTGCGATTGGCGGGTGAGCACATGCCCGGCTGGAGTCCAGTTTACCAAATCCTTGCTGGTAGAGAGCGGCACACCAGGAAAGAAGGTGAAGGATGAATTCACCAGATAATAGGTGTCACCCGCACGACAGAGGGATGGGTCGGGATAGAATCCTGCCAATACAGGGTTGTAATACTGATGACTCTTGTCGATTGGCACATTGAATCGTGCATCGTTGCCGGCATACTTGAAGTAGTCGAACTGGGCATTCTGAGCCTGTGCTCCGGCAGCAAGCATCATCGAAAGCGATAAGATTGCTAATTTCTTCATTATATTCGTTGATTTTAAAGATTATACAATAAGATAAAAATGCAGCGGAAAACCAGGGATGAGAATCCATACTGGTTTTTCCGCTGCAAAGTTACGGCTTTATTTGCAATCTTTCATTGTGAAATGTAACCAAGACTTTTTTCAAAGTTTCATAAAGCTTTGTTTTTGTTACATATTCTTTTTTCTATTGTGTATCATCTTTATTTCTTCATGGCATTCTGCATGTATTCTCTAGGAGAACAGCCATAGAGGTTCTTGAACATGGTGCTGAAACTTGCGGAATTGGAGAAGCCGCATGCGTACATCACTTCAGTGATGCTTTGCTTGCCATCCTTGAGCAATTTGGCTGCCTGCTGCAGTCGGATGTTGCGGATGAAGCTGTGTGGCGTCTGATTGGTCAGTTCCTTCATCTTGCGGTGCAGGTGTACACGACTGATGCCCACCTTCTGTGCTATCATGTCCACACTCAGGTCGGAATCGTTGATGTTTTCGTTGATAACCTCCATTATCCGTTGCATCAGGGAATTGTCAGGTGTCTGCATTTCTATCTGTTCTACCTGGTGATTCTGGCTTTCATTGCCCGTAAACTTATTGCGCAAAGTGCGGCGCACGGTGAGCAGGTTGATAATGTTGCGGTGCAGAATGTCCATGTTGAACGGCTTCAGAATGTAGGCATCGGCACCGGTCTGCAATCCTTCCAGCTGGTCTTCCTCTCGGCTCTTGGCGGTGAGCAGGATGATAGGCACATCATTGGTGTTAATGTTCGTCTTCAACTTGGTGCAGAGTGTGGTTCCATCCATTTCTGGCATCATGATGTCGCTGATGACAAGGTCTGGCTTATTCTTCAGAATCTCGTTCAGTGCCACCTTTCCGTTAGGATATGTGCGAATCTTGAAGTCGCTGGAGAGCTGTGCTTTCAGGTATTCCTGAATATCCTCTTCGTCTTCCACAATCACGATTTCTGCCTTGGCTCCCTTGGCAGAGGTTGGGGTAGTATCGGAATTGTTCAAGGTTTCGGCTGGTTGGTCATTGTTTTCTGCCAGCTGTTCTTCCTGTTCTGCTTCAGCAAGTTCATTATTCTGATCTTTCTTCATCTCTTCTTCCTCGATGATCTCTTCTGGTTTGAGATGATCCTTGCCCAATGGAATGCGGATGATGAACTCGCTTCCGTGTTCAAACTTGCTTCCCTTCTCGCCCTCGTTGTTGCGGGCTGAGATGGTTCCGTAGTGCAGTTCCACGAGCGAGCGGGTGAGATCGAGACCTATGCCCGTACCGACGTTGCGGTCGTTAGGGTCGTCAGGGGTCTGGTAGAAGCGCTGGAAGATAGTTTCCAACTTATCCTTCGGAATACCGATGCCGCTGTCCTTGATGCTGATGTAGGCATGGTGGTCGGTGTGGGTGAGCGAGAGGAGGATGTGACCTGCCGTAGGGGTAAACTTGAAGGCATTCGAGAGGGTGTTAATTATCACCTTGTCGAAGTTGTTGCGGTCTATCCATACAGGAAGCTCTTCGCAGGCATGCTGGTATTCGAAGTCGATGCTCTTGGCAATGGCTTGCTGCTTGAAAAGGTCGTATTCTTCGTTGATAAACGATACCATATCGGTCTTGCACATGCGCATCACCATCTGTCCCTTGTCTATCTTTCTCAGGTCCATCATCTGGTTGATGAGATGGAGGATTCGTTCCGAGTTCTTTCGGATAATCTCGTAGATGCCTTGACGGTGAGGCTCTTTGTCTTCCTTAATCAGGGAGAGCAATGGGGTGATAATCAGTGTCAATGGCGTACGGATTTCGTGACTGATGTTCATGAAGAACTTGATCTTCGCCTCGCCCATCTCTTCGGCGTGGATGTGCTGCTGCAGGATGAGCTGGTCTTCCATCTGGCGCTTGCGGTGGCGCAGGTAGAGCATGATGGCTGTTATGAGGAGCAGCAGATAGAAGAGCTTTGCCCAGATGCTGGCATACCAGGCTGGGTGAACGATGATGGTGAACTCCTTCACCGGTGTTTCGTAGCCGTTGCAGATGGCCTTGATGCGGTATTTGTAGCTGCCGGGAGCCATGTGCGAGAAGGCAAGTTCGTTCTGTCCGGCTGGCACGGTGCGCCAGGCATCGCCGTTGATGCTGTAGGCGTATCTTATCTGCTCCACATTATTATAGGTGAGGGTAGAGAGCTGCAGGGAGAAGGTGTTGTCATCGTGCGAGAGATTGAACTCCCGTGCCACAGTTACCCAGCTGTCCGTGATGGTATAGCTGCCCGACTCCATGCCTGGGGTCACTGCCTTGTTGTTGACCACGAAGCCCGAGATAACCACCTTTGCCTGCCATGGGTGCTGCTTTACCCGGTCGGCCTGGAACCAGTTGATTCCGCCAGAGCCACCCATCAGAATCACCTTCTTATCCTGGGTGGTGCATACGGAAGCATCGCTGAACTCGTTGCTCTGCAGTCCGCTTTCGGTATAAAACCTGATGATGCTGCCATCCTTGGGGTTCAGCATGTTGAGTCCGCTGTTTGTACCCAGCCATATTTTGCCCTTGTTGTCTTCTGTGATACTCGCCACACCGTTGTCGGTGAGTCCTTGGGCTGTGGAATAATGTTTAGGCTCTATTCCTTTCCTGAAGTCGAAGCAGAAGACTCCATCCTCGGTGCCATACCATACGTGGTCTTTGCTATCTACAAACACGCAGTGCGAAAAACTGTTCTTGTTCAGGCAGTTGATGCCCTTGAAGGTGGAAACCCAGCTGTTTCGCTTGCGGTCGAGGCACGCCAGTCCCACAGAGGTGGCTATATACACGTGGTTGCCATCCTTTGATAAGGCCATTTTGATGAGGTAATCGTTGGGCAGGCTGTTAGCCTTGAGGTTGTTATCTGCACCATATTTAGCCTTGTAGTTCCTTCGGCTTCCGTCTTTCTGCAGGCAGAAGAGACCTTCGCCCATGGTGGCTATCCAGATGTTGCCCTGTGGGTCTTGCTTGATATCGAAGATGCCCACCGACTTGCTGATGCCCAAATCAACAGGGTGGAAGCTTCCGGCTGCATCCATATAGCCCAGACCGTCGGTATAGGTTCCCACCCAGGTTCTGCCCTGCTCGTCCTTACAGAGGGTGAGCACGGTGTGCTGGTTCAGGAAATGCCCCTCTACGCTGCGGGTTGCTATATTAAATAGGTATAGGCCATCCTTGTCGGTACCCACCCACACCTGGTTGCCCTGGTTGATGCTGAGGCTGGTAACGCAGTTTTCGCCAATCACGTTGCGGCTGCCCAGGCGGAAGCCCATGTAGTTGAAGTCGTTTTGTATGTTGCTCTGCATGAACACGCCTTTTTGCAGCATGCTCACCCAGATGTTTCCCTGATTGTCTTCTATGATGCTGGTTACCTTGCTCTTGGCCAGGTTCACCAGTCGGCTGAAGAGAGGGTTATCCTGCAGGAATCCAGTCTGAGGGTCATATACATAGATGCCCAGTCCGTCGCAGCCGATATAGAGCTTGTTATTGCGGCTGATATAGATGTTTTCGATGGGCAGGTTTCCGATGCTGCTGATTCGGGTAAAGACGTTGCTTCCTGCCCTGAGCAGATGTACGCCCTGGTTCTTGCTGGCGAGATAGAGGTTGCCCAGGACGTCCTGCTGGATATCCTGTGCGTCCACGCCTTCGGTACCGGCAAAGTGGGAGGTGACTCTACCGTTTGTTTCCTTGCGGTAGAGTTTTCCGTCTTCGGTGATGATCCAGAGTCTGCCCCGTTTATCTTCCAGGAGTTTGTGGATATATTTCAGTTTTTCCACCTCTCCCTTCATGGCATGGCATTCCTGGGCATCTTTCTTCTTAATCATGATGCCATAACCGGATGTAGCCACGGCTACGTCTTTATTCTTTAGGGGATATACCTGCTTTACGTAGGTGGCGAGTTCTTCGCCTTTGGAGTCGAGCATGGGAATTTTGTGGAATTCGCTTCCTGTAAATTCCAATAAAGAATTATTGGTTCCCAATAAGATATGTCCCTTATCGTCTTGTGCTATGCTATTGATATAGTTGCTTTTAAGACCTAAAAAATTGGACATATCTTTCTTCATTACGGTGATATGGTAACCATCGTAAGTATTCAAGCCATTACGGGTGGCTATCCAGATGAATCCGCTCTTGTCTTGAAAAACCTGCGTGGCGAGATTGCTTGAGAGTTGATTGTCTGTATTAAACAGTTTACCACTTTGTGCCCATGCCTGAATGGAGAAGAGACAAGCCATCAGCGTGATGATTAATTGGTTTAAAGATTTCATGCTTTGTTTATATTATAGTTTTATTATCTGTTTGCAAAAATACACTTTTTTGTTGGAATATCAGAATAAATCGGTAATTTTTTGGTTGCAAGTAACCATAATACACTCTTTTTTACCCTCATATTCGGACGATGTAATATGGCACAAAGTATATGTTACACGCATAAACTCTTTATGAAGTATCGGTTACGTAGGATAAAGCTTATTTGGGGATTTATTTATACCTTTGCACCATCAAATAATGAATAATTGTTTTGGTTTTAGGTTTAAGTTTGTTATGAAACGGTGGTTTTAGGTTATTAAATATTCTTTTGCTAGTTTTCTATAAATAGGTTTATAGCATTTGAGTTCAATTTAATATGAATATATTATGATTGAAGGATCATGATTAATTGGTTTTATGGAAATGGTGCGTAGGGATACGCGCCATTCTCTTTTTAGGGTACTAAAGATTGCTTCTAGGTATGATAAATAAATAACAATCAGAAAAAGTGATAAAATCTAAAAATATATATTATGAACAGAAAGAACTTTATAGCCTTCCTAGCTCTTGCGATGTTTGCATTGGTGGGGAATGCGGCTGGCAACCAGGCAGCTCTGCAAGTTGATGGAATATTGCCGGCACTGCGTGTAGAGGGCAAGAATCTTGTTGATGCCAATGGTAAGATCGTAGTCTTGCATGGAGTAATGGATACGCCCAACCGATATTTCAACGGTTGGAGATGGCAACAGTGGAAAGCTGATTATTCAGAATCAGATATACAGCCATGCTTGGAATATTTCTCCAAGCAGTTTTCGGCTATTACCGACAAGGAGCAGGGAGCTTACTGCACCGTGTTCCGTCTGCACATGGATCCTTGCTGGACCAACGATCCAACGAAGAAGGCAGAGAACGAGGCTGACATCTCGGCATTCAGCATGGCGCGCTATCGCCTCTATCTCCAGAAACTCTATATCCCATTAATTAAGGATGCCATTGCTCATGGGCTTTATGTCATCGTTCGTCCACCGGGAGTCTGTCCACAAGACATTAGTGTTGGTGATAAGTATAACCGCTATCTCAAGTCGGTATGGAAGGTCTTCGCTGCCGATGAGTATATCCGGCAGAACTCAGGTGTTATCTCTATCGAACTAGCCAACGAGCCGGTGAGGGCTCATCTGAGTGATGGCTCTAATTCGGATAAAGCACTGCATGATTACTTCCAGCCGGTGGTTGACGAGATTCGCGCACAGGGCTTCAAGGGCATCATCTGGGTGCCGGGTGCGGGCTATCAGAGCCAGTATCAGAATTACGCCAAGTATCCTATCACCGACAGCGAGGATAATTTCTCGTATGCCGTACATGTATATTCCGGCTGGTATGGCAACATGACCGACAAGAACTGCAATCACGATACCTTTATCCGCAACTTCAAGAGTCAGGTGCCGATGGTAGAGACAAAGCCTATCATGGTAACGGAGATAGACTGGAGTCCGGAAGATCCTGACAAGGCGAACGAAGGCCACTATAACGAATGGGGCCAGTGGACTCAGCCAAACCTGGGCAGCTGGGCAACGGCATCTACCTCGAAATGGGGAATGGCATGGAAGGCGGTGCACGACCATTACGGCAACATCGGTATGACTATCACCCATCCTCAGGAGTATTACGACATAGACGAGTATCTGAAGACCGGCAAGGTAATACCGGGCTTCCAGAATGCCAAGAAGCACAATCTCTTTGAAGAGTGCTGCGGCTATGCCTGCATGAACTGGTACAAGGAATGGTACATGAAACAGACGGATACGGGAATTGAGCAGAATGTGAACGATGCTGAGGTTATCGCCACCTATTATTATAATATAGCTGGTGTAAAAGTGAATAAACCTGAAAAAGGTATTTATGTAGTGAAACAATTGTTAAAGGGCGGAAAGGCTCGTTCTTACAAAGTTTGTTATTAACGGCAAAGTATCTGTTACAAGAGACAAAGTGTATCTGAAATGAAACAAGTATCTTTGCACCCGTGAAACTGAAAAAATAACGTGAACATAAAATAATTAAGCATAAATCAAAAATGAATAGAACATGATTGAACAAGTCTTAACAATGAAACGGACAGCAGCCTTATGCTTGGTGGGAGCTTTCTGCAGCCTGAATGCTCAGGCGCAGAAGATCCAGGTCAAGGGTAATCTTGTTGACGGTACAGGTGAGCCGCTGATTGGTGCCACTGTAAAAGTGAAGGGAAATGCCGGCGTTGGAGCAGTTTCTGATTTTGATGGTAATTTTATCATCAGTGTTCCTTCTGAGAATTCTACCCTCGTATTCACATACGTAGGCATGAAGACCAAGGAAGTGAAGGTGGGCAAGAAGAGAGAGTTCAAAATCACCCTTGAAGATGACAACGCTATCGGCGAAGTCGTAGTCGTAGGTTATGGTCAGCAGAAGAAGGCTTCTGTCGTGGGTGCCATCACTCAGACTACAGGTAAGGTGTTGGAGCGTGCGGCTGGTATCAGCGATATCGGTGCTGCCCTGACTGGTAACCTTCCTGGTGTCGTAACTACTGCATCTAGCGGTATGCCGGGTGAGGAGGAACCACAGATTGTGATTCGTGGTACTTCTTCTTGGAACAACTCTTCTCCTCTCGTCCTCGTGGATGGTATCGAGCGTCCTATGTCGAGCGTGGATATGCAGTCTGTTGCCACTATCTCTGTATTGAAGGATGCATCTGCCACTGCCGTTTACGGTGTGAAGGGTGCCAATGGTGTTATCTTGATTACTACCAAACGTGGTTCCGAAGGTAAGGCGCAGATTAGTGTTACTGCCAATGCCGTGATGAAGATTCCTTCTAAGCTCCCTGATAAATATGATTCATACGATGCGCTGAGAGCTAGAAATACAGCCATCGAGCATGAGTTGAACATCTCTCCTGGTAGTTTTGACAAGATGAAACCAATGAGCTTCATCGAGAACTATCGCAACCAGGCTACCTTGGATCAGCAGGAGCGTTATCCTAATGTGGATTGGCAGAAGTATTTGTTCAAGGACTATACAATGTCTTACAATGCCAATGTCAATGTAGCAGGTGGTACCAAGTTTGTGAAGTATTTCGCTGGTGTTGACTTTGTGTCAGAGGGTGACCTTTACAGGGATTTCGGTAATGGACGTAATTATAACACAGGTTATAGCTACAATCGTGTGAACGTTCGTTCTAACCTCGACTTTAGCATCACCAAGTCTACGGTGTTCAAGGTTAACCTCGCAGGTTCCAATGGTGTGCGCAAGGCTCCTTGGGCTAACAGTAGTAATGGCTACAGCGACTGGCAGGTCAGCCAGCAGTGGTCTGGTGCCTATAATATCTCTCCAGATGCTTTCTTGCCAAGATACAGCGATGGATCTTGGGGATATTTGCCAGGTTCTACTAATGTAACTAACTCTGCTCAGCAGGTGGCTCTTGGCGGTACGATGAATTCTACGACCACTCGTATCACTACCGACTTCGTGTTGGAGCAGAAACTTGACTTCATTACCAAGGGACTTTCTGCACGTGGTATGATTTCTTGGGACAATACCTTTGTTGAGAAGAATCGTGGTATCAATGATATGAACCATGATCCACAGCTCAAGTGGATTGATCCAGAGACCGGTGCTGTATCTTATAAGAAAGCATACGAGGATTATGATAAGTTCGATTATACGGTAGGTAACAAGTGGACCACCAATGGTGGTGAGGTTAACAACAGGGCTACTCAGCGCAACCTCAACTATCAGGCTCAGCTCAACTGGGCTCGCACATTTGGCAAACACAGTATTTCTGCCATGGGTCTTTTCGGACGTCAGGAGTATGCTACGGGACCTATGATTCCTTCTTATCGTGAGGACTGGGTATTCCGTACCACATACGATTGGAACTCTCGTTACTTCTTCGAGTACAATGGTGCTTACAATGGTTCTGAGAAGTTCTCTTCCGACAACCGATTCGCATTCTTCAGTTCTGGTGCGCTGGGATGGATGATCTCAGAGGAACCATTCATGAAGTATCTTCGTGAGCATAAGATTGTGGATATGATGAAGCTTCGTGCTTCATACGGTGAGATAGGTGATGACAACGTAGGTGACCGCTTCCTCTATATGAGCCAGTGGGCATACGGTGGCAAGACCTTTATGGGTAACACAGATAGTGACAAGGAGTCTATCTATACTTGGTACCGTGAGTCATCCGTAGGTAATCCTAATGTACACTGGGAGAAAGTGAAGAAGGTAAACTTCGGTCTTGACTATGGCTTCTTGGGCGGCTTGATTACTGGTGCCGTGGATTTCTTCCATGATACTCGTACCGACATTTTGGTTTTAGGCAATTCTCGCTCTATGCCATCTTATTTTGGTCAGACAGCTCCTGCTGCCAACTTGGGTAAGGTGACTACCAGTGGTTATGAGTTGGAAGTGAAGTTCAATAAGGTATTTGCCAACCAGATGCGTCTTTGGGCTAACTTCAACATGACCCATGCTACCAATGAGATCAAGATTAAGGATGATGCAGCATTGCTTCCTTCTTATCGCAAGCAGGCAGGTCACTCTATAGGTCAAACCTATACCTATTTGGATAAGGGATTCATTCAAAACTATGACGAACTTTATGGCTCACCTAAGATGGATTCCAACGATGGCAATCGTCTTCCTGGTGATTACTACATCGTCGACTTCAATGGTGATGGTAAGGTAGATAATGTGAACGATGTTGTGCCTTATGGCTATACTAGCAATCCTGAGAATACCTATAATGCAACTATAGGTTTCGAGTATAAAGGATTTAGCTGCTTCGCTCAGTTCTATGGTGTTACCAATGTAACTCGTGACGTTACCATGATTAGCCTTGTTGATCCTATGTTGGCTAACGTTTACGACCAAGGTACATGGTGGAGCGATGATCACATTAATGCAGATGTGTTAACACCTCGCTATAATTCCAAGCCAATGAGCAATGCGGCTTATTATGGCACACAGTATCTCTGTGATGGTTCATATATTCGTCTGAAGAACGTGGAGATTGCTTATACATGGAATGGTGGATGGATCAAGAAGCTTGGTTTGAGCAACCTCAAGGTTTACGTAAGTGGTAACAACCTTTGGCTTTGGACCCGCATGCCAGACGACCGAGAGTCAAACTTCTCAAGTAATGGTGGTGCCTATGGTGCTTATCCTACCATGAAGCGTGTGAACTTCGGTGTCAAGTTTAATATTTAAACAAGCATAAATAAAATGAAACAAAATATAGTAAAACTTTTTTGTGCGCTGAGTCTTACTTGTGGATTCGCTTCTTGTACAGACTATTTGGACAAGAGCCCTGATTCTACCGTGAGTGCTGACCAGGCGTTCAAGAACTTCACCAATTTTCAGGGTTATGTAGAGGAAATGTACAACTGTATCCCTAACAAGGAGTCAAACGGATGGTGTACTACTTTTAACTGGGGTGAAGATGAAATTATGAATACAGGTAAGGGTGATAGCCATGTAACAGCCCATTTTGATTTGGGAGACTATCGTAACTGGTACACCAATAACCAGAGTTTCTTGTTCCGACCAAAGAGTGGTGATCCAGGTAGCTTTCTAGACCCAACTTCTACCAACAAGTTTGCACATTCTTTGGAGCATGCATGGTATTGCATCCGTAAATGTAATATGGGTCTTGAGAATCTGGATAAGATGACAGACTGTACACAGGAAGAGAAGAACATCATCAAGGGTCAATTGCTCTTCTTCCGTGCTTGGTGGCATGAGGAGATGATGGAATTCTTTGGTGGTATGCCATACGTAGATACCGTATTGGATGGTAGCCAGACATTGACATTGCCTCGTCTCTCTTTCCAAGAGTGTGCTAAGAGATGTGCTGAAGACTTTAGAGCTGCAGCCGATCTTCTGCCAAACGATTGGGATAAGACCACAACTGGTAAGAAAACATTGGGCAAGAACGACCTTCGCATCACCAAGGTTTGTGCCTTAGGCTATATGGGCAAGGTGCTTCTTTGGGCTGCTTCTCCATTGAATAACATTGGTGCAGAGTTAGGTGCTTCTAAGAATGGCGATACCTATAAGTATAATGTAGAGCTGGCTGCTCAGGCTGCCGATGCTTTGGGTGAGGCTCTTTCTGAGGTAAACTCAGGAAAGACTCCTTATGCTTTGGCTGAGTATAAATATTCTAATATTTATGATCATGAGGCTGCCGATGGTTCTTCTTCCAACTTCTCTGACATCTTCCGTACAACAGGCCAGGGTTGGAAACAGCCTGGTTCTACCGAGGCCATCCTGCGTGCTCCTTATATTGGTGCGAATGGTTCTAACTGGAACTTTACCAAGCTTTGGGGTATCAAGATGAATGGTATTGTGGAGCATGATGCTTTGATTCATCAGCCTACCGCCAACTATGTTAATTATTATGGTATGGCAAATGGTCTTCCATTGGATGACCCAGAGTCTGGTTTCGATCCAAAGCATCCGTTCAAGAATCGTGATCCACGTTTCTATCACGACATCGTGTTTGATGGATTCCAATACATCAATACAACGATTGCCAAGGATCATCCTGATTATCAGTTTAAGTATGTTCAGATGTATTCTGGCAGTAATTTGCGCAGTTCTTCTGATAATGGTTGCCGTACTGGTTATTACTGCCAGAAGTTGGTTCCTCATCAGGCTAACAAATATGATGGTATGTACAACTGGGGTGGTGCTTTGCAGTGCGATTTGCCTTATATGCGTCTTGCCGACATCTACTTGATGTATGCTGAGGCTGGTGCAGCCGCTCAGGGTGCAACCTATAAGAGCAGCAAATGTAATCTGACTGCAGAAGATGCCATCAATGTACTTCGTGATCGTGTAGAGGCAGGTCATGTGGCTGCTAAATTTGCTGCTGATCAGCATAAGTTTATGGACGAGGTTCGTCGTGAGCGTGCCGTTGAGCTGGCTTTCGAGGGCTTCCGTTGGAACGACTTGCAGCGTTGGTTGCTCCTTACCGAATATCCTTACAACATCAAGACTTCACAGGAGTTTAAGCGTGTAGGCGATTATGACTTCACCAAGAACGACCCACGTGACGCTGAGGTAACAGGATGGAGTGAGAAGACCATCGTAACTCGTGATTTCACAGAGAAGCACTATCTCTTGCCACTCAAGGAAGACGATGTCTACTTGTATCCAGAGTTCGGACAGAATCCAGGATGGTAATTCGTCAGCTTAGTGTTTTTCTAAAACATAAACTTCGAAATAATCATATCATATATGAAAAGTAATAAGAAAACAATATACTCTGCCTTGACAGTAGTGACGGCTCTGCTTGCCCAGTTGCCAGCAACTGCACAGGAGACTGCTGACAGCGCAATGGTCAACGTAGCCTTTAAGAAGGCTCAGAAGAGTGACGTGCTCGGTGGTGTCAGCACCGTCGATGTCAGAGAATTGACAGAGAAAAACTATAATACCTATAGCCTTGACAATATGCAAGGCTATGTGTCAGGTTACAATGGCAACGGCATGTGGGGATATTCTAACGCACTTGTCCTCATTGATGGTGTGCCACGTGAGGCAAGCAACGTAACCCCTGCCGAGATAGAGAGCATCTCTTTCCTCAAGGGTGCACAGGCTTCTGTGCTTTATGGCAGCCGTGCTGCCAATGGTGTAATCATGATTACCACCAAGCGTGGTCGAGTAAGCGATGGCTTGAAGGTAAAGGTGAATGCCAATACGGGTTGGAATGTGGCTAAGGCTTATCCTGAGTATCTCGGTTCTGCCGAGTACATGAGCCTTTACAACGAGGCTTTCCTCAACGATGGAGGTAATCCAAACAACTTGCCATACAGCCCAGAGAGCATCTATAATTATGCTTCTGGTCAGAACCCTTATCGCTACCCTAGCGTAGATTTCTATTCTTCTGATTATATCAAGAAGGCTTTCAATCGCTCTGAGGTGTCTGCAGAGATAGAAGGTGGTAACCAGCGTGCGCGCTTCTATGCCAATATCAGTTATAACCGTGCAGGCGACAACTTGAACTTTGGTGAGGCTAAGAATGACTATACCGATCGCTTTAACGTGAGAGGTAACGTGGACATCGAGTTGAGCAAAACCATCAGTGCATACGTCAATGCCAATGCTACCTATTATAGCTCTAAGTCTGCCAACAATAGTTATAAGTATTGGGAGTTGGCTCGTACCTTCCGTCCTAACCGTGTGGCTCCGCTGATTCCTGTCGATATGATAGATCCAAATGCCAAGTCTGCCTTGACCATGATCGGTGCTACAAGCAACCTCATTGATGGCAAGTATTTCTTGGGTGGAACCAACTTGGACCAGAGCAATGTCTTTGGTGATATCTATGCTTCTGGTACCAATGTATATCATAGCCGTCAGTTCCAGTTTGATGCAGGTCTTAATTTCGACCTCTCATCTGTACTCAAGGGCTTGAGCTTCCACACCATGGTGGCTATCGACTATGCTACGCTCTATACCACATCATTTAATAATACTTACGCTACCTTCCAGCCAACATGGGCTAACTATAATGGCAAGGATGTTATCGTAGGTCTTAACAACAATGGTACAGTGGATAAAAAGTCGGGTGTGCAGAACATCTCTGGCTCTGCCGATAATCAGACTATCGCTTTCAATGCTCACTTCGATTACGACCGCACCTTCAATGATGTGCACAATGTAAGTGCTATGTTGGTGGCTAATGGTTATCAGCAGACTAAGTCGGGTGAGTATCATAAGACCAGCAATGCCAACATGGGCTTGCAGCTCTCTTACAACTTCGACCATAAGTACTATGCCGACTTTGCGTTGGCTACACCATGGTCAGCCAAGTTGCCTTCTGCCAAGCGTTTGGGCTTGTCTCCATCCGCTACATTGGGTTGGCGCTTGTCTAAGGAGAAGTTCATGGAGAATTCTTTCTTCGATGACTTGACACTCAGCGCAAGCTACACCGATATGAAGACCGACCTGGGTATTGATAATTACTACATGTACTTGGGCACCTATCAGAATGGTGGCTGGTGGGACTGGAATGGTGGTTCTGGCCATCCAGCAGTTCAGGCTAAGCGAGGTGGAAATGATGACTTCAACTACTTGCATCGCAAGGAATTCTCGGTCAATCTGCATGCAGAGGTGCTCGATAAGTCTTTGAGTTTTGATGCATCTTACTTCCTCTCTAAGTTGACCAATGGTATCATCCAGGCTCGCAACCAGATGCCTAGCTATATGTTTAGCTACTATCCAGAGTCTTCATTCGTACCATATATCAACTACAATGAGGATAAGCGTACAGGTTTTGACTTGGGTGTGAACTACAAGAAGCAGATTGGCGAGTTTGGTGTTGGTGTCGGTGCTAACTTGACTTACTACACCACCAAGGCAACCAAGCGTGATGACTCCCAGTATGCTGATGCTTATCAGTATCGTCAGGGACAACCTCTGGATGCCATCTGGGGTTATGAGTGCGAAGGCTTCTTCAAGGATGATGACGATATCGCAAATTCTCCTAAGCAGATTATCGGTGGTACCATTCGTCCTGGCGACTTGAAGTATAAGGACCAGAATGGTGATAACGTTATCGATAGCAAGGACCAAGTTTACTTGGGCAAGGGAGGCTGGTATGGTACTCCTACCACACTCGGTATCAACGTAACATTGAAGTACAAGAACTTCACGCTCTTCTTGCTCGGTACAGGCAACTTCGGTGCCAAGGCAGTGAAGAACTCTACCTACTACTGGGTGGGCGGTGACGCTAAGTACACAGCAGAAATGCGTGGCAGATGGACGCCAGAGACAGCAGCTACTGCTACCTATCCACGTCTGACAACAGAGGCTGGTACAAACAACTACCAGACATCAGACTTCTGGATGTACTCTACAGACCGCTTCGACCTGCAGAAGGTACAGCTTACATACGACTTCCCTAAGTCAATGTTCATGAAGAGCTTCGTTCGTGGTCTCCAACTCTTTGTAAATGGTAACAGCTTGCTGACCATCGCCAAGGAGCGCAAGATACTGGAGATGAATGTTAACAATAAAGGTGCAGCACCTTTGAATCGCTTCTATAGCATCGGTGCTAAGGTATCATTCTAAGATTTATAAAAAGAATAAAATTATGAAATTATCAAGATTATTATTGATAAGTGCGGTTGCAATCTCGTTCACATCTTGTGATGACTTGTTTGAACCTGCCTTGGAAAATAACCAAGATATCAGCCAGATGTACAAGGATCCACAGTTTGCTCGTGGCATTCTTGACAATGCTTACTTGGCTTTGCCATATAGCACTACTCCATCTACCGATGTGGCTACCGATGATGCTGTCACCAACGACAACTCTGATAACTACAAAAAGATGGCTACTGGTTCTTGGGCTGCAAATATGAACCCTGTATCACAGTGGGATGGTCGTTATCACGCCATCCAGTACTGTAACTTGATGTTGGAGAACTGTGATAAGGTGGAGTGGTCTTACTCTAGTAAGGTGCTCAATAAGATGTATGCCGACAACTATAAGGGCAATGCCTATGCACTGCGTGGCTTGCACCTCTTCTACCTGCTCCGTGCACATGCCGGAATGGTAGATGGACAGTTGATGGGTGTGCCTCTCCATCTCGCATCAGAGACTTCTTCATCTGACTTCAATCTGCCTCGTAATACCTTCAAGGAGTGCATCGACCAGATTATTTCCGACTTTGACGAGGCTTTGAAGTATCTCCCAGAGCAGTATGGTGATGTGGATGAGGACAAGGTTCCTGCCAAGTATGCACAGGAAGGTGCTTCTAATGCAGAGTATAACCGTGCCTTTGGTTCTATCCATCGTGGTAAGATTGATGGCAGAATCATCTCTGCCTTCAAGGCTCAGGTTGCCATCATGGCTGCTTCTCCAGCCTACGCTTCTGCTGGGACTTTCACATACGAGGATGCAGCCAAGCTTGCTGCTGACTGTTTGAAGAAGTTTGGTGGCTTGACAGCTTGTGACCCTGATGGATGGAAGTGGTTCAACAATAAGAGCGTAATCGATAAGTTGGGTGCTACTACAGATAATCCTAAGGAGATTATTTGGCGTGGTGCCATTGACGAGAACAACTCATTGGAAGGCGACAACTATCCTCCTTCTCTCTATGGTAAGGGTCGTATCAACCCAACCCAGAACTTGGTGGATGCTTTCCCTATGGCTAATGGTTATCCTATCTCTGATGCCAACTCTGAGTATAATGCCAATGATCCATTCGCCAACCGTGACCCTCGCTTGAAGGCTTACATCCTGGTAAATGGCGATAAGATGGGTTCTACTGATGGTGTGGTTAACTCAGCAGCTGACTCTAAGACCACTGATGGTCTGAACAAGGAGAATGGTAAGTCAACCAAGACGGGTTACTATCTCCGTAAGTTGCTCCGCTCAGACATCAACCTCAACCCTAACTCAACCACCAAGCAGAAGCACTTGAACGCTCGCATTCGTTCTACCGAGATTCTTCTTGACTATGCTGAGGCTGCCAATGAGGCTCAGGGTCCAAAGGCTAATGTAGGTGGAGCCAACTATTCTGCTTACGATGTCATCAAGGCTATCCGTGAGCGTGCAGGCATTGGTGAGTTTGGTGAAGACCCATACTTGGAAGAGTGCGCACAGAGCAAGGAAAAAATGCGTGAGTTGATTCGCAACGAGCGCCGCCTGGAACTCTGCTTCGAGAACCATCGCTTCTGGGACTTGCGTCGCTGGAAGGCTAATCTCAATGAGGCTGCCAAGGGTATCAACATCACAACAGACGAGGCAACTGGTGCCTTCGTCTATAAGACCTTCGATGCAGAGGTGCGTAAGTATGACGACTATATGAACTATGGTCCAATTCCTTACTCTGAGATTTTGAAGTATAGCAATCTCAAGCAGAACGAGGGTTGGAAATAATAAACGACTAATATAAAAACGACTAATGATTATGAAACGTTATATCAAAATGGTAGCTGTCCTCTTGGGACTGATGGCTTCTTTCACCGCATGTGAGAATGGAGACCAGTCTTTCGATGATTACGAGGGCGGAACTACAGCTTACTTTGCTTATCAGTCACCAGTAAGAACTATCGTGCTGGGTGATGATGAGTACGATACAACATTGGACAAGGCGCACAAGTGCAAAATCTTGGCAACCTTCGGTGGCTCATACAATGGCAGAAAAGCTGCGGTTAATGTTGCCGTTGACAACAGCTTGTGTGATCACTTGACATTTGCCGATGGAACTCCTGTGAAGGCTATGCCTGCTGAGTATTATCAGCTCGCAACCACTACTTTCAATTTCAATGGTGGTATGCGGGGCGGTACTGAGGTGCAGCTCACTGATGCTTTCTTCAATGATCCTAAAGCTGTCAAGAATACATACGTGATTCCTTTGGTCATGCAGAATCAGACTGGTTTCGATAGAATCGCTACCGGTACTTTGAAGGAGGGAAGAGAAGGCTCTCGTACCAATGCTTCTGTTTGGGAGAAAGTTCCTCAGGATTATGTGATGTATTGTGTGAAGTTCCAGAACAAGTATAGTGGCTGGTGGTTGACCAATCATAATACAAGCACTGACAACATCGAGAAGGCTTCACAAGTTCAGATTACCACTCGCAGCTTGAACAGCTCTGTTTATTCTGTAGAGTTCCAGGAAGGTGACAAAATCTTGAAGGCTGACCTCTTGCTTACATTCGATGCCAATGAGAAGTGTACCATCACTTCATTGACAGATGGTGTTACTGCTACGGGTTCTGGTTCATGGGCTGACGATGCTTTGTTGTCTTGGAACAACAAGAATCGTGACTTGATGGAGCTGAATGCTGAGATTACTTTCGCCGGTGGCGTAAAGAAGAATCTCAACGAGAAGCTCGTTTGGATGCGTAGTGGAGTGACTAAAGAGGAGTTCTCATTTACCTATAATAATTAATTATCGAATAAATTATGAAAAAACAAATAATAGTATCTGCATTTGGGGCCATGCTTTTGGCCTCATGTGCAGACCACTTCGACCAGAACTTCGAGACTGTGCGTCCTGACAAGTTGGCTGAATATGGTTATTTGGAAAAGTATGACGCTCTCAAGGAGTACATTGCTGACAAGCCAAACTTCCATCTCGGTATTGGAACTACGGTTGATGAGTATAACAAACAAGAGTTAGTATATGCCTTGACCAATAGCAACTTCAATGAGACCGTGGCAGGCAATGCCATGAAAATGGCTTCTTGTGTGGCAGATGATGGAAGCATGGATTTCGAAAAAGTCAGCACATACGTGAATAATGCCACTGATGCAGGTCTTTCCGTGTATGGACATACTTTGGCATGGCATTCACAACAGCCTTTGAAGTATCTGAATGGTTTGATCGCAGATAGACCTGCTCCAGAGGTTCCTGGTGGTGATAACAAGTATATTCGCTACACAACGGCGGCAGCTGGAGCCAATTTGTGGGATAACCAAGCCAACTTTAAACTTTCTGAACCATTGGAAAAGGGAGCTAGTTATACGCTTACTATGAAAGTGAAGGCTTCTGCTGATTGCGACCTCGCATTCTGGCCTATTTGGAATGCTAGTCCTAACAAGAACCAGTGGGGTGGTAGTAATGACGTTCAGTATTGCGAGGCTCTAAAAGCTACTACTGAATGGGCTACTCTTACTTGGAAGTTTGATGCTTTGTTTACTCATGATATGTTGCAGTTCTGCTTCGGTAAGTTGGGTGGCACCATTGACTTTGATGATATCAAACTTGTTAAGGATGGTTCTGATGCTAATTTGGTAGCCAACGGCGATTTCGCCACAGATGATATCTCTGCTTGGGGCAACAACTGGCAGGGTCCTGCTTATGCTATCAAGCAAGGTTCTGGAGCTAGTGCTGGAGGTAATTTCTGCATCAAGTATACTACTACTAAGGATGGTGCTAACCTTTGGGATCATCAGGCTACTTACAAACTGGCTAAGCCTTTGGTGCAGGGTGCTAAGTATGTGTTGACCATGAAGGTGAAGTCTACTTCTAAGGCCCAGTTTGCTTTCTGGCCTATCTGGAACGCTAGTCCTAATAAGAATCAGTGGGGTGGCAGTAATGATGTACAGTATTGCGAGGCTAAAGAAATCTCTACTAAATGGACTACCCTTACATGGGAGTTTGAGGCTCAGTTTACTCATGATCTGTTGCAGTTCTGCTTCGGTAACTTGAAAGATGGCGAGAGCGTAAGCATGGATGATATTACTCTCGTTAAAGAAGGCACTGAGGACAATCTTGTAGAAAATGGTGACTTCGCCCAGAATGCTACCGCAGGTTGGGGCAATAACTGGCAGGGTCCTACCTTCAAGTGTGAGAAGATTGGTAGTGGCATTCCTTTGACAGACAAGGAAAAGAAGGAGGTTTTGACTACAGCCATGGATAAGTGGATTGCCGGTATGATGGAGGCAACACAAGGCAAGGTAAAGGCTTGGGATGTTGTCAACGAGGCTCTCTCTGGTGCTGATACTGACGGTGACGGTAAGTATGACCTTCAGTCTGCAACTCGTGGTACAGCCCTAGAAGCTGATATTCCTAACAGCTTCTACTGGCAGGATTACCTCGGCGACCTCGACTATGTTCGCACAGCCGTAGCTTCTGCTCGCAAGCATTTTGAGGAAAATGGTGGCAACCCAGAGGAACTCAAGCTCTTCATCAATGATTACAACTTGGAGAGCGATTGGGATAACAATGGCAAGCTCAAGAGCTTGATTCAGTGGATCAAGGATTGGGAGGCTGATGGTGTTACCAAGATTGATGGTATCGGTAGCCAGATGCACATCTCTTGCTATGGTAATCCTCAGACTCAGGAGTCTAAGAAGAATGCTATTGTCAACATGTTGAAGTTGATGGCTGAGTCTGGCAAGTTGGTTCGTATCTCTGAGTTGGATATGGGCTATGTAGATGCTACAGGCAAGACCGTAAATACAACAGAAATGACAGAGGAGCAGCATAAGGAAATGCGCTCTCTCTATGAGTTCGTTGTCAAGAAGTATCTTGAAATAGTTCCTGAAGCTCAGCAGTGGGGTATCTGCCAGTGGTGTGCTACCGACAGTCCTGCCAATAGTGGTTGGCGTAGCGGTATGCCTGTAGGTCTCTGGGATGTTGATTACTATCGCAAGCATACTTACGCTGGTTTTGCTGCCGGATTGGGTGCTCCAGAGTTGTGGAACGATGCTAAGTAAAAGATATTTCCTAGCATAAGTATCAAATATAGAATAAATTGTAAAGACATTAGTTTAGGTTTTTATCATATAAAGAATTAACCGAAATGATGTTAGTCGTTAAGGTTGGTCGTGTCGTGAAGACACGACCAACTATTTATATTTCAATTGTATTAGCAAATGAGACGTTTAACAATTATAGCATCTCTTCTCATGACTCTGTGCCTCCCTATGGGAGCACAGGTTAGTAATGGGGGGAAAGGGGGGAGTGTAAGCCCAGACCCCAATTTTCAGATTTATCTCTGTTTCGGACAGTCGAATATGGAGGGCAATGCCGCCATTGAAGACATCGACCGAACAGGAGTGAATCCAAGATTCATGGCAATGTATGCCGTGGATGATGAAAAAGCAGGATGGAAGAAGGGACAGTGGCATACGGCTGTCCCACCTCAGGCACGACCAAGTACAGGCTTGACTCCGGTGGATTACTTTGGTAGAAAAATGGTAGATAACCTGCCTGATAGCATCAAGGTGGGAACCATCACCGTGGCGGTGGGTGGTGCTAGCATTGACCTCTTCGATAAGCGTACCTATAAGGCTTACCTGAAGAAGCAGCCAGACTGGATGAAGAATTTCGCATCCCAGTATCATGGTAATCCTTATGCCCGACTCATCGAGCTTGCCAGGATTGCCAAGAAGCAGGGTGTCATCAAGGTCATCCTTCTGCATCAGGGTGAAACCAACAATGGAGATGCCAACTGGCCTAACCGTGTAAAGACCGTATATAATGATATTCTGAAAGATTTGAATCTGAAGGCAGAAGATGTTCCTTTGCTTGTGGGTGAGACCGTTCAGAAAGATCAGGGCGGCAGTTGCTGGCAGCATATCGCTGTCGTTGATGATATCGCCAAGACCATTCCTACAGCTCATGTTATTTCTTCCAAAGGGTGTCCGCAGCGTGGTGATGGTTTGCATTTCATAGCAGAAAGCTATCGCACCATGGGTAAACGTTATGCCAACATGATGCTTTCTCTGCTCGGCATCATTCCCGATGCCAATTATCCACGTGTAGATAAAGAACGCCGTGCCTACGTCAAGCTTCATGCACCAGAGGCTAAGCAGGTAATCTTTGATATCTGCGGAAAGAAGTATCCGATGAAGAAGGATTTCGATGGCGACTGGTATGGCGTATCTGACCCGCTGGTTGTGGGTTTCCACTATTATTTCCTGAATGTAGATGGCGTACAGGTCGTAGATCCTGCCAGCGAAACCTACTTTGGTTGCTGCCGAGAGGCGAGTGGCTTGGAGGTTCCTGAGGGAACAGAAGGCAATTACTATCGTCCTCAGCAGGGAGTGGCACAAGGTCAGGTTCGCTCTGTATCCTATTATGCCGCTTCTCAGGGTAAATTCCGCAGAGCCATGGTTTATACGCCGGCAGAATATGAAACCAATCTGAACAAGCGCTATCCTGTGCTCTATCTGCAGCACGGAATGGGTGAGGACGAGACGGGCTGGAGCCATCAGGGCTATATGCAGCACATCATGGACAATCTCATTGCCGAAGGCAAGGCTGAGCCTATGATTGTGGTGATGGAGAGCGGCGATGTAAAGCAGCCTTTCGTGCCACGTCCGGGCAAGGATGTGGATGAGGAGCGCAAACTCTATGGTGCTTCTTTCTATGATGTGATTATCAAGGATCTGATTCCGATGGTAGATAAGAAGTTCCGAACCTATACCGACAGAGAGCATCGTGCGATGGCTGGCTTGTCGTGGGGCGGTTGCCAGACTTTCAACACCGTGTTGCCGAACTTGGATAAGTTCTCAGCCCTGGGAACTTTCAGCGGAGCACTTTTCGGTGTGGATGTCAAGACCTGCTTCAACGGTGTCTTTGCCGATGCAGCGAAGTTCAACAGCCAGATAAACTATATGTTCATGGGCTGCGGTTCAGAAGAGAACTTCGGTACGGAGAAGATGGCGAAGGAATTGAAGAACCTGGGCATCAAGCTTGATGTCTATGTTTCACCTGGTACTCATCATGAGTGGCTTACCTGGCGTCGCTGCCTGAAGGAATTTGTGCCACATCTGTTCAAGTAACAAGACAGGAAATCAATAAGATAATATAAAAGAAATCCCGACACTGCCTGGCAGTTTCGGGATTTCTTTTTGTTATATTTCTAATATCTTATGTTTCTTTTTGTTTTTTTTTATGTTTCGCAAAGTAATTGTAACATAAAAGAAAGTCATTTTACGAAATAATTATTAATTTTGCAGCGTGCTTTGCAAAAGAATGTTTTTACTGAACACGTACACAATCATAAACTAATAAAATAAACAATTTTAATCTATTCTCTTATGAGGAACTTTAGAAAGATTCAAAAGCCGTTAGCTTTACTATCCTTTCTCTGTTTATTCCCAGCGGGAATGTCGGCTCAGAGTATTGTAAAAGGAGTAGTAACCGATCCAAGTGGCGAACCTGTTATTGGTGCAACCGTAAAGGTAAATGGTAGCAAAAAGGGTGTAGTAACCGATATGGATGGTAAGTTTAGCATTGATGCTGCGCCAAACGCAACATTAACCATTACTTATCTAGGTATGGAGCCAAAGACCGTCAAGGCTGAGGCTGGCAAGACGCTTACCATCTCACTGAAAGATGATGCCAAGGTGATAGATGATGTGGTAGTCATCGGTTATGGTGTGCAGAAGAAGAGCGACTTGACTGGTGCCGTTGCATCTATCAAGAGTGATGATATCAAGGGCTTGTCAACAACAGATGCTGGTGCTGCCCTCCAGGGTAAGGCTGCCGGTGTACAAATCATCAACTCGGGTGGTCCAGGTGAGGCTGCAGATATCCGTGTGCGTGGTTATTCTTCTAACAGTGGAAATATCAGTCCATTGCTCATTGTTGATGGTTTGAAGGTGGACAATATCCAGTATCTTGATCCATCTATGATTCAGAGCATGGAGGTATTGAAGGATGCCGCTTCTGCTGCCATCTATGGTGCGCAGGCTGGTAATGGTGTCGTCATCATCACTACCAAGAGTGGTGCTGCCAATGGCGGTAAGGCTGAGATTTCTTATAGCAGCAAGTTTACCATCCAGTCTATTGGTAGAAAGGCTAAGCTCTTCGATGCTCCGGAGTATATTTCGTACCATAAGTACTTGGGCGACTTGACGGATGATAAGTTGAAGGCAGAGGGATATAATGGAGAGAACACCGACTGGTATGATGAGTCTTTTGAACATAGTTTGGCTCATCAGCACAGCCTTACCATCCAGGCTAGCAATGGTAAGGGGCGTTTCCTTGCCAACTTGAATATCCTCAATAACAATGGTATCGTCAAGGGAGATAAGGATGTTTACAAGCGTTTTACAGGTCAGATTAATGCAGACTACGATGTATATAAGTGGTTGAACATCTCAACAAATACCTCTTTTGAGAAGTGGAAGACCAAGGGTGTGAACAAAGGTTATCGTTCTGTGTTGAACTCTGTTGTTTCTATAGATCCATTGACTCCTTGCTATGTAAGCGACCCTGCTAAGTTGCCAACCAATGTTTATAACGCTTATCAGAATGGCGCCCCTGTGATGAGAGATGCTGCCCATAATAATGATTTCTATGGTACATCCCACTATGTAGAGGATGCTACTGGTAACCCATTGGCACAGCGCGACCGCGTGGGCTCTTACAACCAGGGTATCAATGTACGTGGTACCGTTGCCGCCAACATCAAGCCGTTCAAGGGATTCACCTATACATCTCGTTTGGGTTACCGCATCACGCAGAGCAACTACCACAACTATGAGCAGCCATATTACATCAATACACTCTCCAACTCCTCACAGTACAAGATTGAGGCTCGTACCAACAATGGTCTTTACTATCAGTGGGAGAACTTTGCAAACTATTTGAATACATTTGGCAAGCATACTGTAGGAGCCATGGTGGGTATGTCGTTCACCAAGAACCATTGGGACAACGCTAGCATAGGATCTGAGGGTACGAATATTCTTTCAAACTATGCTCCTAACTATCGTTACATCGACTATTTGCTCGCTGATGTAACCAAGAGTGTAGGCAATGCTCCTAACGACGCTACAGAACTTTCATACTTCGGTCGTTTGTCTTATAGCTACGACAATCGTTATTTCTTGCAGTTCAACTTCCGTCGTGATGCATTCGATTCATCTAAGCTTTCAAAGGATGCTCGTTGGGGTAACTTCCCATCTGTTTCTGCCGGTTGGAGCATTAGTAACGAAAAGTTCTTTAAGGACCATATCAGCCGTGATGCTGTTTCCTTCTTGAAGCTTCGTGGATCTTGGGGTAAGAATGGTAACGTCAATGTATTGAGCGGTTACAAGTATGCTTCTCCTATTGCTATCAATCAGAGCTTCTATCAGTACAATCCATCTATTGGTGACGGTAAGTTGTCTTATGGTTCTAAGCCAACAGGTTTGGCAAATCCAGATTTGACTTGGGAGACTTCGGAGCAGGTGGACTTGGGTCTTGATGCTCGTTTCTTGAACGACCGCTTGAGCTTCTCCCTCGACTGGTATCGCAAGAACACCAAGGACCTCTTGGTAGAAATCAACCCTCTTCCTGAAATTGGTGTCAGTAAATATACAGTCAACTCAGGTAAGGTGCTCAACACAGGTTTCGACTTTGAGTTAGGTTGGAAGGATCATATCAATGACTTCAAGTACTCTGTGTCTTTCAACGGTTCTACCTTGAAGAATGAGGTAAAGGATCTTACTTCATTTATCAGCCGTATCGAAGGTGTAGGTATCGATGGATTCAACAGCCGTTTGAAGCCAACCTTCGAGGTAGGTCACTCCATTTGGTACTTCCGTGGTTATAAGTATGCTGGTGTAGCTGAGGATGGTAGTGCTTTGTATTATGACAAGGATGGTAACACCACCAACGCTCCAACTGATAACGATAAGCAGGATTTGGGTGTAGGTATTCCTAAGTTTACTTATGGTATCACCCTCAATGCAGAGTATAAGGGCTTCGACTTGACCGTCTTTGGTACAGGTGCAGCCGGCAACAAGATTTATAACTTGATGGTATCTGCCGACCGTCCTCTCTTGAATGGTATCGATGAATATTGGAAAAATTCTTGGACAGAGGGCAATACTGGTGCAAAGTATCCTGATATGAAGAAGGTGGCAACCGACTGGACATTCTTCAGCTCTTCAGCAGCTGTGTTCAGCGGCTCTTACTTCAAGATCAAGCAGATTCAGTTGGGTTACACTTTGCCACGTGTTATCACAAGCAAGATTGGTATCAACGGTGTACGTGTATATTGCTCATTGGATGACTTCTTCACTATCACCAAGTATCCAGGAGCCGACCCTGAGACAGCTTCTATGAACAGTGCTCAGTCTCGTGGTTTTGATAATGGTACTTATCCAACTTCTAAGAAGATGGTATTTGGTATCAATGTAACATTCTAATTATTAAATGATACAGCAATGAAAAAGTATTTATTATATTCTAGTATATTAGCCCTTGCGTTGACAGGAACAGTATCCTTTACTTCCTGTGAGAGTCAGCTCGATATTGAGCAGAAGGGTACTACTTATGAGGAACAGTTCTATAAGACTGATGCCGATGCAGAGGCTGCTTTGGTGGCAGCATACGAAGGCTTTATGTGTAATGTAGTAGGACGTCAGCCAGACATCCAGGGAAGTTTGGGTATCTATACTCCTCACAAGTTGATTATGAACATGTGTGGTGATGACGTTTACTATGCCAGTGGTAACTATGGAGACCATGAGGACGCTGGTTGCCTCAATGAGTTCCGCTATGATACTGATGCCTTGGTTCCTAAGTTGATGTACTCAGGTCTCTATTCTTCTGTGTATACTTGCAACTTGGTCATTAACAAGTTTGCTAATCCAGATACACCAGTCAAGAAGCGTTGTGTGGCTGAGGCTCGTGTGCTTCGTGCTTACGACTATTTCTTGTTGGCAAACTTCTGGGGAACTCCACCATTTGTTTTGCATCCTTTGTCAGCTCAAGATCTTCCGTTCAATAGCGACAAGGACCCAGAGAATCCTATGACCCATGAACAGTTGATAGACTGGGTGGCTTCTGAGTGTGAGGCAGCTGCGGCTGATCTTGATGAGCGTAAGAGCAAGGATGACAAGGATGGTGCTGTAAAGGTAACCAAGGGCTTTGCTAATGCATTGGCTGGTAAGGCTTACCTCTTCGCTGGCAAGTATGAACAGGCTAAGACTGCCCTCAAGAAGGTTATCGACTCAGGCAAGTATGCCCTTGTTCCTGGAGACAAGTACATGGACAACTTCCATATTGAGGGTGATGGCGACGAGGAGAAGGTATTCGAAATCAACTTCGAGTACAATGCTGGTAAGGGTGCATGGGGCGGTATGATTCAGCGTTCTAGCTGGATGGAGTCTAATGCCATGAACTGGCGTGCTGGTAACTTCGTGGTTTCTCCACAGTCCGTATATAGTGGTATCGATGGTTGGGGTGGCTTAGGTGTACCTCAGTGGTTTGGTGATGAGTTCCATGAGAATGATGGTGATTCTTATCGTTTCAAGGCTACCTTGAAGCACATTGATGATGCCGTTTATAATATGAAATATGCTAAGGAAGAGTTAAACAAAATGACTCCAGAGCAGAAGAAAACCAGCAAGGAAGTGGGCATCAAGGATCAAGTACAGGGACTCTATGGCAACTCTACCTGGTTGGCATTTAAGACTGTGATGCGTGCAGCTGACTCTGATGGTAAGAAATATGGTGATAACATCCGTTTGAACAACTATCTTGTGATGCGTTATGCCGAGGTTCTTTTGAACTATGCTGAGGCTTGTCTCCAGACCGGCGATCCGAGTGAGGCCAAGAAGTACATCAATATGATTCAGGAGCGTGCAGGTTCCAAGACCATCAGTAGCACAGTAGATATGGATGTTCTCAAGAAGGAGAAAGCATACGAGTTGTGGATGGAAGGTTGTCGTTGGTTCGACATCAAGAGATGGAAGGATGCTACTGCCATCAATCGCATCAAGAATGCGGGTTCTGATGTACCTCACCTCTTTGACAAGTTGTTCCGCGCACCTCAGTCTTCTGACGAGAAGTTGCACTGGGAGCATGGCACAGAGGCAAATAGCCGCTTCTATACCGTTTCTTCTCATGCAGCAAAGGATGCAGGTTTCACTGTTGGTTACCAAGAGGGAAAACATGATTACTTCCCTTATCCACAAACAGTGAAGAACATGAACCCTAACTTGGTTCAGAATCCTGGTTGGTAATCATGAAGTTGTTTCGATATATAAGGCTTTTAGTTAATAAGCTATAGGTTAGTTTGATAATTAGGGGGTGTTTTGAAAAGAAGCACTCCCTTTTTTCTTCTTTAAGGGAATTGTCTCTTCGCCTTCATGCATCTGAGTGGCCGTTATCAGATTATCGAACCTCAAAAATAAAAAGAATAGTCTATGTACAACTTTTTTAATAAAATAGTTAGATTGTTTTGTTTATGTGTATTCCTTTTTGGGCATTCCTCTGCGGATGCCCAAAATAAGGAATTACCTGCAGACATCAATCCTTATTTCGGACCAGTCGGCAAGCAGGCTGTCATGCCTAATGCGGCTGGCTTTATTCAGAGATGGTTGCTCTTGGAGCCAATCTCTATGCCGGTCAAGAGCAATGTCGTTTTTACTGATTCTTATCTGAAGGAGATATTCCATACGCAGTATTTCCCTAAACAGATGGAAACAGTTCCTAAGGATGGAGCCATCGTGAAGGTGGGAAAGGAAAAGCTGAAATGGCATGCGCTGGATAGTAAACTGTTTAATGTGAAGCTCTTCCGTTTCGCTACTTCGTTTAAAAAGCCCAAGTATGGTGTCTTGTTCTGGGCGGTTACCATTATCGATTGCCCTGAGGAGATGAAAGACGTCCGCTTGTCTGTTGGCTCGAATGGTGCTTCCATGTGGTGGCTCAATGGTGAGGAGGCGGTGATGCTCGAAGGCGACCGAAGAATGGTTCGCGATGATGTGGTTTCTAAGAAGCTTACCTTGAAGAAAGGTAGGAATATCCTTCGTGGTGCAGTCATCAATGGTCCTGGCATGAGCGACTTCTGTGTCCGATTCATCGACGGACAGGGCAAGCCTGTCAGAAACCTCTCTATTCACGTGAAGTAGTGCAATCAATAAAGTTATGAAACAGAACAATATATTTTTCAGATATTTTAGCCCGGTTGCTGCTCAGCAGAAACTTTATGCTGCTGCTTTGGTTGCTTTGTTGTCTTCATCTGCTTACGAGGCAGAAGCCCAGGTGGGCGAACCTTTCATTCATGATCCTTCTACCATTGCCCTGTGTGATGGAAAGTATTATACCTTTGGAACGGGTGAAGGTGGACTCTGGTCGGAGGATGGCTGGACCTGGCAGGGTGGTGCTGTTCGTCCCGGCAGAGGAGCGGCTCCTGATGTGTTGAAGATTGGCGACCGTTATCTTGTAGCCTACAGTGCTACGGGTGGTGGATTGGGAGGCAGTCATCGTGGTGATGTCCTGACGATGTGGAACAAAACGCTCGATCCGAAATCGCCTGATTTCAAATATACTGAACCGGTGGTGGTAGCTTCTTCATTGGATGATGAAGACTGTGATGCCATTGATGCGGGCTTGTTGCTCGACCCTACTACCGGCAGACTCTGGCTCAGTTACGGAACCTATTTCGGATTTATCCGTCTGGTAGAACTCGACCCGAAGACGGGTAAGCGGATGGAAGGCAACGAACCCGTCAATATCGCCATCGACTGCGAAGCTACTGATTTTATTTACCGCAACGGCTGGTATTATCTTCTCGGCACTCATGGCACCTGTTGCGATGGTCCTAATTCTACCTACAATATCGTGGTGGGACGTTCGCGAAAGATAACCGGTCCATACGTAGATAATGTGGGCAGAGAGATGTTGCAGGGCGGTGGAAAGATGGTGATTGCTGCCAACAATCTGAAGACGGGTCCCGGTCACTTCGGACGCTATATTGAGGAAGAAGGTGTAGAAAAGATGTCGTTCCATTATGAGTCTGATTTCAGACAGGGAGGACGAAGCGTGTTGGCTATCCGTCCTTTGTTGTGGAAGAACGACTGGCCTGTGGCTGGTGATGAATTTCATGCCGGAACCTACGAGATAGAATCGGAACGAAGAGGCTATGCCCTGGAGATTGCCGTAGATTTCGTGAGAATGCAACGTGATATCGAACCTTTCTGGATCAAGCCGACCAAGCCTCTGAAGAATATTGAACCTCAGACCTTGAAGGAGGTAGAGGCAGAATGGCCTAAGGGCGAGGTGAAGGTAAGAATGAACGATTACATGTTCCGTCCTCATCAGAAGTGGAGTATCATGCCTGCCGGAAAGGGTGGTTATCTGGGTGGTCCTTATTATAAGATCTGCATAGAAGGCACTACTCGCTATCTTACCGCAACCGCTCAGCATGATGTCATTGCCAAACCTGAGTTTACGGGTGAAGATGCCCAGCTTTGGCGCATCGAGCAGCTCACCGATGGCACCTATCGCATCATGCCGAAGGCTGTGCCAGGCACAGAAGAGAAACTGGCATTGGTTTCACTCGGCGACTGTACCCCAGGCTTGGCTTCCTTCGATTTCAACAGCGATAATTCTAAATGGAATTTCAGACAACAATAAATTCATGATGAATCCCAATTTAATATACTAATAGCTTAATAGTAATTACAATGAACAAGAATGTTATATACGCAGCTTTGATGTTTGTGGTAACTATGTCCTCCAGCAAAGCCTCAGCGCAGCAGTTGCCTTATCAGAATCCAGCCCTCTCGGCTCATGAGAGAGCGGTAGATTTGTGTGGACGTCTCACGCTGGAAGAGAAAGCTTCTCTGATGCTGGATGATTCGCCGGCTATCCCACGATTGGGAATCAAGAGATTCCAGTGGTGGAGCGAGGCACTGCATGGTGTGGCGAACATGGGAGATGTAACCGTCTTTCCGGAACCTATCGGAATGGCAGCTTCGTTTAACGACAGAATGGTGTATAGAGTCTTTGATGCAACATCTGATGAAATGCGTGCCAAATGGAATGAACTGCAGCAGAAGGGAGGAGATGTAACCCGTTTCCATGCCCTCTCTGTCTGGACTCCAAACGTGAATATCTTCCGTGATCCTCGCTGGGGACGTGGACAGGAAACCTATGGTGAGGATCCTTATCTTACCAGTAGGATGGGATGTGCCGTGGTGCGCGGATTGCAGGGACCAGAAGATACGAAATACCGCAAACTCTGGGCTTGTGCCAAGCACTATGCAATTCATAGCGGACCAGAATGGGCTCGCCATACAGACAATATTACCGATGTTACACCGCGCGACCTTTGGGAAACTTATATGCCAGCCTTCAAATCACTGGTGCAGGATGCAAAGGTGCGTGAGGTGATGTGTGCCTATCAGCGTTGGGATGATGAACCATGCTGCGGCAACACCCGCCTTTTGCAGCAGATTCTCAGGGATGAGTGGGGATTCAAGTACCTGGTAGTTTCCGACTGTGGCGCTGTTACTGATTTCTGGTCCAGCCATAAAGTTTCTAGTAATGCCAGAAATGCGGCTGCCAAGGGCGTTCTGGCTGGTACAGATGTGGAGTGTGGATATAATTATGCATATAAGTCTGTGCCTGAGGCTGTGAAGTATGGTGCCTTGACTGAAGATGAAGTTGATAAGCATGTGATTCGTCTGCTCGAAGGTCGTTTCGACTTGGGTGAGATGGATGACAACAAGATCGTATCATGGTCGAAGATTCCAGTATCGGTGCTTTGCAGTAAGGCGCATCGCCAGCTCTCGCTCGATATGGCTCTGCAGACCATGACGCTGCTCCAAAACAAGAATGAGGTTTTGCCTCTCAATAAAAAAGTAAAGAAGATTGCTTTCATCGGACCAAATGTGGATAACGAACCGATGATGTGGGGAAACTATAATGGTACTCCACGACAGACAATTACCATCCTGGATGGTATCAGAAGTCGTTTGAAGAAAAACCAGGTTGTCACCTTTAATGGATGCGACTTGGTGAACGACCAAGTTTTGAATTCTTACTTCGACCAGTGTAGCATGGATGGCAAGATGGGCTTTAAGGGCACTTTCTGGAACAATCGCAAGATGGAAGGCAAGCCTGTTGTCATCACCCAGGAGAAGAATCCTGTGCAGGTAACGACCTATGGTCAGCACTCCTTCGCTCCTAATGTGAAGCTGGTGGGCTTCTCTGCAAAATATGAAACCGTGTTCCGTCCTAAGCAGACAGACAAGGTGTTGCTCGACGTGGCTGGTTGCGGTCACTACGAGGTTTATCTGAATGGTGAGAAGAAGGCAGAGCATTCTATCTGGCGCACTACCGAGAGTCGTATCGAGTTCCAAGCCGAGAAGGGCAAGGAGTATAAGATAGAGATTCGCTATCACGAGATGCCAAACTATAATGCCGATATGAAAATCAATATCGGGCATGAGAATCCTATCGACTATCAGGCTTCGCTCAAGCAGTTGAAGGATTGCGAGACAGTAGTCTTCGTAGGTGGCATCTCTCCACAGTTGGAAGGTGAGGAAATGCCTATCGAGATTTCTGGCTTCAAGGGTGGTGACCGCACCAACATCGAATTGCCGAAGGTTCAGCGCAATTTCCTGAAGGCTTTGAAGGAGGCGGGCAAGAAGGTTGTCTTTGTCAACTGCTCGGGTTCGGCTATCGCCTTGACTCCAGAGACAGAGAGTTGCGATGCCATTCTCCAGGCCTGGTATCCTGGTCAGGAAGGTGGTGAGGCAGTGGCTCGTGTACTCTTCGGAGAGTACAATCCTGCCGGCAAGTTGCCTATTACGTTCTATAAGAATTCAGAGCAGTTGCCTGATGTCAAGGATTACAGCATGAAGGGCAGAACCTATCGTTATATGAACGATGCGCTCTTTCCATTCGGATATGGTTTAAGCTACACTTCTTTCCGTATGGGTGATGCTACACTTTCCAACTCTATCTTGAAGAAGGGTGAGAAGATTACCTTGAAGGTACCGGTAAGCAATGTAGGAAAGAAGGATGGAACCGAGGTGGTGCAGGTGTATGTGAAGGATCCAACTGATGCTGATGGACCATTGAAGAGCTTGAAGGCTTTCGAGAGAGTGGAGGTGAAGGCAGGAAAGACTGCTGAGGCTGTCATCACGCTGGATAGCAGAAACTTCGAACTCTTCGATGCTGCAACCAATACCGTCCGTGCCAAGGCAGGAAAGTATGAGGTTTATTACGGCAGCAGTTCGGCTGATAAGGATTTGAAGAAACTGGATGTTTCTATTGAATATTAAGTAACTTGAGAAAATCATCAAGGAGCTGAGTAAATATGAAAAGAGGGTGTGTCATAAGTCCATGACACACCCTTCTCGGTCGCCGTGGATATGCTGAATATCGCAAAGAATCAAAAGAATATTGCCCAAAAATAATTCCGACGTTTGGGCACTCGTTGCCCACGTTATGGGCAGTGGTTGCCCAGCACAGGGGCTGTCGATGCCCACTTGGTGGGCTACGGATGCCCGTGTAACGGGCACAAGCAGACCAACCGGAGGGCATAGAGGGACCATCTGATGAACTGACTTTTCCTGATTTCAGTAGACACTTTTTTACTTTATAAACTAGAAAGGTAGACACTATCAATTTCATAAAACTATATGTTAGCATATATTCAACTCAAGAATGAGCCCAAGTGCATCAATCACCAATAGAGTTTGTGTAGTAAGATAAACTTAATAAGGTTTTTGAAACATTCGATAAAGTCATTATGATTATTTTTTCGTAATTTTGCAGCATTAAACGAAAAAACAATCATAATGATGAATACAACGAAAATCTTGGCTCTCAGAAAGCCGTTACTGATAAGCGCATGCCTGCTTGCCATGCAGGGTGCTGCCTATGCACAGAACCCAATCGTACAAACACAGTTAACTACCGACCCGGCACCTCTGGTTGTCGGAGACCGTCTCTATGTATATACCGGTCATGACGAAGATAAGGCTGACTTCTTCTGGATGAACGAATGGCGTGTCTATTCTACCAAAGATATGGTGAACTGGACAGACCATGGTTCTCCGCTCGACCTCAGTTCTTTTTCCTGGGCAGACGACCGTGCCTGGGCAGCACAGACTATCGAACGTAATGGTAAGTATTACTGGTATATCTGTGCGCACTCTAAACTGACGGGCGGAATGGCTATCGGTGTAGCTGTGGCTGATTCTCCTACCGGTCCGTTCAAGGATGCGCTGGGCAAACCGCTTTTCGATAATGGAAGTTGGGACAATATCGACCCTACCGTCTGGATGGACGAGGATGGTCAGGCTTATCTCTATTGGGGTAATCCGCATCTTTACTATGCCAAACTGAATAAAGATATGGTCAGCTTCAAGGGTGGTATAGATGCTAAGGCAGCTGTTGATAAAAAGCGTGAAGTGGGCAGAATCGTGATGACTGAGGAGGGATTCGGTTCGCCTGACGTGGAGAAGCGCGATTCAACCCGAAAATATAAGGATTGCTACACAGAGGGACCTTGGTTCATGAAGCGTGGCAAGAACTATTATATGCTTTATGCAGCAGGTGGAGTGCCTGAGCATATCGCTTATTCCATGAGCAAGAAGCCTTTTGGTCCATGGAAATATATGGGCGAAATCATGCCATTGGAAGATACGGGGTCCTTTACTAATCATTGCGGTGTGACCGACTTCAAGGGCAAGTCTTATTTCTTCTATCATACGGGTAAACTGGGAGGCGGATTCGGACGCAGTGTGGCTGTGGAAGAATTCAAATATAATGCCGACGGTACCTTCCCAATTATCCATCATACCCAGGAAGGAGTGGCTCCTATCGCAACCCTCAATCCTTACAAGCGTCAGGAGGCTGAAACCATCGCTTTCTCTAAGGGAGTGAAGTCGGAGCAGACCGATGATACGGGTGTTTATATCTCTGAAATTCATACAGGTGATTATATCAAGGTACGCGAGGTGGATTTCGGAAATGAGAGTCCGGATGCATTTGCCATCTCTGCTGCGTGCTCATCGCTCGGCGGTTCGCTGGAGGTTCATCTCGATAAGGAAGATGGCGAACTGGTTGCAAAGTTAGATGTCAGCAAGACTGGTGGCTGGGAAAAGTGGAAGACTTTCTCGGCACAAATGCTAAAGAAAGTGACAGGAAAGCATGATATATACTTCGTGTTCAAGGGATTGAAGGGAAGCAAACTCTTCAATTTCGACTGGTGGAAGTTTGAGAAGAATTTCGCCAATCCTGTGGTTTGGGCTGATGTGCCTGATGTGGATGTAATCCGTGTGGGTGACAGCTTCTATATGGTAAGCACCACCATGCATCTGATGCCGGGTGCGCCTATCATGAAATCGAAGGATCTGGTGAACTGGGAAACCGTGAACTATATCTTCCCTAAACTTACCGATTCGCCTAAGTATGACATGAAGGAGGGTACGGTGTATGGTCGTGGTCAGTGGGCCACTTCGCTGCAGTATCATCGTGGCAAGTTCTATGCGCTCTTTGCTCCGAATGATAATCCCGGTGGAGAGACTTATATCTGCACTGCCGATGATATCGAGGGCAAATGGACTATCCACAGCCGTTTGCAGCATTTCCATGATGCCGCTCTCTTCTTCGATGACGACGATAAGGCATACGTGGTTTATGGAACGGGAGAGATGGTGCAGCTGAATGCAGACCTGACGGATGTGGTGCCGGGCAGCCATCGTAAACTCTTTGAGCGTGATGCTGATGAAACAGGTTTGCTCGAAGGTTCCCGCATGATCAAGCACAACGGCAAGTATTATCTCCTGATGATTTCGTGGCCACAGGGACATCCTCGTCGTGAGGTTTGTTATCGTGCTGATAAAATAACGGGTCCTTACGAAAAGAAGGTGATTCTGGAAACGGAGTTTGCCGGATTCAACGGCGTGGGACAAGGTACGATCGTAGATGATAAGGATGGCAACTGGTATGGCATCGTATTCCAAGACCGTGGTGGTGTGGGTAGAGTGCTCACGCTGGAGCCATGTACCTGGAAGGACGGATGGCCTATGCTGACCGATGAGAAGGGCAATATTCCTGCCGAGATGCAGAAGCCTGTATTGGGATATGACGGTAAGGGACTCGTGTATAGCGACGATTTCTCGAAGGATAAACTGGAATTGCAGTGGCAGTGGAACCACAATCCTGTGGATAATGCCTGGTCGCTCACAGAGCGCAAGGGCTGGCTCCGCCTGAAGACATCCCGCATCGTTCCTAATATCTTCCTGGCTCCCAATACCATCAGTACCCGTACCGAAGGACCAACCTGCGAGGGAATCGTCAAGATGGATGTGAGCAAGATGAAAGATGGCGATGTGGCTGGTCTGTCAGCTTTCCAGGGTGATGCGGCTTTGCTCTCTATTGTAAAGGAAGGCAAGAAACTTTTTGTGGTGGGTACCAAGGAGAGTGTAGCTTTGACTGAAAAGGAAAAGGCTGTGACCGATGTGAAGCGTGAGGAGGTGTATCGCCAGCCTTTGAATCTGAAGCAGGATAAGGCAACGAAATCAAGCATCATCTATCTGAAGATGAGTTGCGATTTCCGTCTTCATCAGGATCTCGCCACCTTATTGTATAGTATAGACGGCAAGACCTGGATTCCTGCCATCAAGGATTTCAAGATGCAGTTTGATTATCGCCGCTTCTTCATGGGTACCCGTATCGCCATCTACAATTATGCCACTAAGGCTGCTGGCGGATATGTGGATGTGGATAGTTTTGAGTATCAAAAACAGAATAGTAGTGAGAAATAGAATAATAGTGGGAACTATGGCTTTGGCGTTCCTTCTTCCGGTAAAGATGATGGCTAAGGCTAGCAGTTCTGATAATAGTACTCTGCTTTGGTATAACGCCCCAGCCCAGCAGTGGCTGGAGGCTCTGCCTATCGGAAACTCACATCTGGGAGGTATGGTGTATGGCGGAACCACGGATGAGAATATCCAGTTGAATGAGGAGACTTTCTGGAGTGGCGGTCCTCATAACAACAATAGCAAGAAATCCCTGGAGAATCTGCCAAAGGTGAGGGAACTCATCTTCAATGGTAGGGAAGAGGAGGCGGCGGCTCTCATCAACCAGACCTTCATCCCAGGGCCTCATGGCATGCGCTTCCTGCCGATGGCAAATCTGCATATCAGAATGAAGAACCAGGGAAAGGCTGAGCAGTTTGTGCGCAACCTGGATTTGAAGAGGGCGATTGCTACGACTTCTTTCGTGATGGATGGCGTAAGATATACTCGTACTACCTTTGCTTCGCTGGCTGATGGAGTCATCGTCTGTCACATCAAGGCGAGTAGAAAGGGGGCTTTGAATATCGATGTTACCCTGGATTCGCCTTTTGAACATCAGACTCAGAAAACGCCTTCAGGGGTTATGCTGAAGGTGAAGGGACAAGACCAGGAAGGCATCAAGGCGGCTCTCGCTGCCGAATGCGTTGCGGATGTAAAGACGAATGGCACCGAGGCAACCATCATCGTGAGTGCTGCCACTAATTTTGTGAACTATCATGATGTGTCGGGCAATGCAGCCCAACGCAATGCCGACTATATAAATAAGGTGAAACTGATGAGCTACGCACAGTTGGAGAAACGCCATGTGGAGGCTTACCAGAAGCAGTTCGCTACTTCTTCCCTGATTCTGCCAACCGATGCCAATGCTTCGTTGCCTACCAACCTGCGCCTGGAGAAATTTGCAGGCAGCAAGGATATGGCGATGGTAGCGCTGATGTATAATTACGGTCGCTATCTGCTCATCTCCTCTTCACAGCCTGGTGGACAGGCGGCAAACCTGCAGGGTGTTTGGAACGACAGCAAAAATGCCCCTTGGGACAGCAAATATACCATCAACATCAATACGGAGATGAACTACTGGCCTGCCGAGGTAACGAATCTCGGTAACACCACGGAGCCTCTGTATTCGCTGATTAAGGATTTGAGTGTAACGGGAGCACAGACGGCTAAGGAAATGTATGGTTGCCGTGGCTGGATGGCACATCATAACACTGATATCTGGCGCATAGCAGGTCTGGTGGACGGTGCGCAGTGGGGCATGTTCCCCAACGGCGGAGCCTGGCTCACCACCCATCTCTGGCAGCATTATCTCTATACGGGCGACAAGGCTTTCCTCAAGCAGTGGTATCCGGTAATAAAAGGTGCCGCTGAGTTCTATCTTGACTATATGCAGAAGTTGCCGGGCACCGAATGGAAGGTAACCGTGCCGTCGGTGAGTCCGGAACAGGGACCTATGGGTAAGAGAACTGCCGTAACGGCAGGTTGCACGATGGATAACCAGATAGCCTTCGATGCCCTGACCAGTGCCGTGAAGGCTTCTGAAATATTGGGGGTTGATGAGGCTGAGCGCAAGGAGATGCAGCAGCTGATTTCCCAGATTCCGCCGATGCAGATAGGAAAGTACGGACAGTTGCAGGAGTGGCTTGTGGATGCGGATAATCCGAAGAATGAGCATCGCCATATCTCGCATCTCTATGGATTGTATCCATCCAATCAGATTTCTCCTTTCTCTCATCCGGAACTGTTCCATGCCGCAGCCACCACTCTGAAGCATCGTGGCGACCAGGCTACGGGCTGGAGTCTGGGTTGGAAAACGAACTTCTGGGCACGCATGCTCGATGGCAATCATGCTTTCAGAATCATCAGCAATATGCTTCGCCTGTTGCCATCTGATGCGCAGGCAAAGGAGTATCCTGAGGGCAGAACCTATCCGAATCTCTTCGATGCCCATCCGCCATTCCAGATTGACGGCAACTTCGGAGTAACAGCCGGCATCGCAGAGATGCTCCTGCAGAGTCATGATGGAGCCGTGCATCTCTTGCCTGCCTTGCCTGATGCCTGGAACAAGGGAAGCGTAAAGGGACTTCGTGCCCGTGGCGGCTTTGTGGTGGATATGGACTGGAAGAATGGCAGACTGATGAAGGCGAAGATTCGCTCCACCATCGGAGGCGTGCTGCGTCTCCGCTCTTACGTTCCGCTGAAGGCGAAGAATCTGAAGAAGGCTGAAGGAATATGTTCCAATATCCTTTTTGCATCTGCAGAAGTGAAGCCTGTAATGGAACAGCATCGGATAGCAGAAGGAGTGAAGGTCCCTATTCCTGACGTATATGAATATGACTTGGAAACAGAACCAGGAAAGACTTATCTGATTAAATAATGTCCTAAAATTACATTTGTTGCCATAAAAGTATCATTTTGTCCACCTCTGGTTGGATAATTATTCGTACTTTTGTGGCAATATTTTTTATAATAATCTTTTAGACCTATAAATGAGAATGAAGAAATTATTATTTGCAACCTGTTGTATCGCTTTTTTGAGCGGTTCTTTGGGAGCAGCGGCGCAGAAAAAATCTGCAGCCAAGAATGTTCTGACACAGACTTTGAAAGGGAAGTCTTGGTCGGCTGATAATGGTAATGGTACCTTTACCAACCCTTTGTTTTATGATGAGTTTTCTGACCCTGATATTATCAGAGTGGGGGAGGATTACTATCTGGCGGGTACCACGATGCACAGTGTTCCGGGATTGGTAGTGCTCCATTCCAAGGATCTCGTAAATTGGGAGTTCTCTTCCTATTGCTTCGACCGCTTTGATGATTCTGATGATTTCAATCTCCGCAATGGCAAGGAGGCTTACGGACAGGGCATCTGGGCGCCTGCCATCCGATATCATAACGGCAAGTTCTATATCTTCTCCAATATCAACGGGCATGGATTGCAGGTGTATATCTCGGACAGTGCCAAGGGTCCTTGGACGCATCACAAGATTAATGGCGATATCTACGACCTCTCTGTGCTCTTTGATGATGATGGCAAGATTTATGCCGTGCACAAGTATGGCAACGTGACCGTTACGGAGTTGAAGCCCGATTTGAGTGGTCCGGTAGAGGGCAGCAGCAAGGTGGTGATTCCGGAAGGCAATGCGATGGGTGAGGGACATCATGTGTATAAAATCAACGGTATGTACTATATCCTCTCTGCCGATTATTCACCGATGGGGCGCATGCAGTGTGCCCGAAGCAAGAGTATCTGGGGACCTTACGAAACCTGTGTGATTAGCGAACGCGAATCGTATGGTTATGCTGCTGGATGGAGCGTAGGTAACATGGGTATCGGTAGGCCGCTTCCTGAAGATGGATATCAATTTAATAACAACAGACCGAATGGGGTGAACCTGGGGTGTGCTACCATTCATCAGGGGGGCATCGTCCAGGCTCCTGATGGCAAATGGTGGGGCGTTTCGATGCAGGATTTCAATGCCGTGGGTAGAACGGTATGCCTTTCGCCTGTCACATGGGTGGATGGCTGGCCTTACTTCGGATTGGAGAAGAACCTGGGTCGCTCACCTCGAACCTGGTTCAAACCGAATGATGCGGTGAAGACACCACAGGCTCCATACGACAGATGTGATGATTTCTCGGGAAAGACTTTCAAGCCGGTTTGGCAGTGGAATCATAATCCGAACGACAAGATGTGGTCGCTGAACAAGGAGCGAAAAGGATGGCTCCGTTTGCATTCTATGCCTGCCAAGCAGCTGCTCTGGGCAAAGAATTCGTTGACGCAACGTGCCATCGGTCCTGTATCTTATACATCTGTCAAGCTGGATGTATCCCGACTGAAGATGGGGGATGAGGCTGGACTCGGTGCTATGAATATGCCATATGCTTCATTGGGCGTGATGAAGACGGAAAAGGGATTAAGTCTGAGATGCTACGACCAGAATACCAACAAGGAGGTGCTGAAGCCGATTGCCAAGAATAAGGTGGTATGGTTGCGCCTTTGGGGTGATTATGATAAGAGTCTGCTGCAATATTCCTACTCTCTTGATGGAAAGACTTGGGAGAATATCGGAGAGCAGATGCTTTCTCCTTATCAGTTGAAGACCTTCCAGGGTGTGCGTGTAGCGCTGTATGCCTTTAACAAGACGGGAGTGAATGGCGGCGTGGCTGATTTTGATGACTTCAAGGTGGAGGAACCGATGGCTGACAGAACTGCTAATCTGCCTATAGGAAAGACCATCCGACTCTTTAATCTTGCTGATGGTAACCTGATGAATGCTACCGGTCATGGTCTCATGCACAGCTCCTCGAACATAAAGGAGATGAGCGATGGCGTGAAATTCATCATCGAAGACCGTGGACAGGGCAAGATTGCACTGAAAACTGCAGATGGACGATATGTATATATCGCAGGTGCTGGCTTGTCAGGCGATGTGCGTCTTACTTCTGATGCCTCTCATGCTGAGGAGTTTGTATGGCAGGATATGCTTTACAACCGCTGTATGCTTCTATCGCTGAAGACCCAGCGGTATGTGGGCAAGCATCCTACCGACGGCAGTCCTTATTCTGCTGATTTCCAGGGCGCTGATGCTGGTATGAAGAATGGTTGTGTCTTCTCTTGGGAAGTGGTAGAGTAGGCTACTCGAAATAGAATGTCAATGCAATTATCTTACTATGAGCTCCTTTAGCTGCCAAGGCATAAGGGAGCTCATTCTTGTTTTTGATGTGCTCGGGATGTTTCTTGTCGAAGGAATCTGTCAATCCATACATAAACTTGAGTTCCGGACGGAGCTTGAAAAATGGCATGTAGAAATCGCAGCCTACGCCCAGTTCGAGAAATATTTCCGATTTCTTGAGCTTGATGTAGTCTGACTTGCTGCTGTTGAGGTTCATCATCGGATTGATGCCCGCCATCACGTAAGGTCGGTGATTATTGAACCGCTCGGCTGCGAAAATCAGGTCCATAGCGGAAGAAATATAGGCAGTCTTCATCTCCTGATGCTGCACGATGGCGTTTCCGGCACCATCTTTCTCCAAGAGGTTATAAAAGGTGAGGTGACGAGTACCGAAGTACATGGCAGGGGCTATGCGGAACTGGAAGCTTCTGTTGAGACGGAATTCTCCTAGTACGCCAACGGTGAATCCCATATCCCAACGGTCTTGATCTACAGTGACATGAGAAGGCTGCTCGATACCGTTGGCATCGATGTATTGGGTGATTCCGGTATTCTGGAATTCCATATCTTGTGCATGTGTTCCGATGAGTACACCGAAATGGAATGGGCGCAGATCGGTATAAGGGCGATTCTCTACCGTCCTAAGCTGTGCCATGCCATTGATACCTGTATAGAAGGCTATTAGAGCCATCAGTATGATTCTCTTCATATTTGCTATTTGTTCTTCGTTATTATTAATAAACGGCAAGGTTGGCTTCTTATTGTACTAATTTATTTCGATAAAGTATAAATTGAGTAAAATCAAGAAAAAAGTCATACCTATTTGTAGGTATATCGAAAATAATTGTTATCTTTGCACCATCAAAAGTAGGTAATAACCTATCTCTAGATTAGCATAGATACAGAAACATTATTAACATTTTAAATATTTATAATTATGGCATACGTAATTGGTGACGATTGTATCGCTTGCGGTACATGTATTGACGAGTGTCCATCAGGTGCAATCTCTGAGGGCGAGAAGTATTCAATCAACCCAGATCTCTGCACAGAGTGCGGTACTTGTGCTGATGTTTGTCCTAATGAGGCAATCAGTCTTCCATAATTTATTATGGAAAGATACTTTTAGTTACAATAAAACATTGAGAGCGGTTCCTTTGGAATCGCTCTTTTCGTTTATGGTCTGATTCATATCACAAAAAAAGGGGTGAAAGCCATATCACATAGCTATCACCCCTTTAATTATGTTCTTGTTTCGTAATTTACTGTGCCTGCTGCTCCTCGTCAAGACCTAAGGCCTTCTTTGCGAGAGAGTTGTTTGGATCAAGCTTGATCAGCTTCTCGAAGTATGGCTGAGCTGTTGTCAGGTCCTTCTTAGAACCCCAGTAGATGTAACCAGCGTTCTTGTAAGCCTGCATCAGGTATCCCTTCTCATCCTCATCATACTGCTTGCTCTCAAGTTCCTTGATAACCAATTCATAGTTAGCAAGAGCCTTGTCGTCCAACTCGTTCTGGAATGCGATGTTGGCAGCCTGGAGGTGAGCGTATGCCTTCAGCTGTGGATACTTCTCAGCGAAGCTGTTATATACGTTGATAGCCTTATCAACGTTAGCCTCCTTCTGATCGCCACCCTTCTGAGCCTTTGCATTGTAGATCTCTGCCATCTTTACATAGTCTGATGGTGACACGTTAGGGTTCTTATCCATATATGCCTGTGCAAATTCGATAGCCTTATCCTCGTTGCCCATACCCTTATATGCCTCAGAGATGTACTGATATGGCTTGAAGTCTTCCTTGTTTACCTCCAGAGCCTTGTTGTACTGCTCCAAAGCCTGGTCGAACTGCTTGTTGCCAGCGAGTGCCAGACCGTAGTAAGAGTAGATACTAGAGTTCTTCTTGATATCGTTGTTAGCCATAATGCTGTTAGCATACTGGAGAGCCTCAGTAAAATTCTGTGTATCAACAGATGCACGCATAGCCAGAATCAAGAAAGCTGTATCCTTAGGATACTTCTGCATACCCTTCTTGCAAAGGTTGAGAGTTTCATCCTTCTTGTTCAATACGTATGTAGTGAAGCAGTACTCGTAGAAGATGTACTCTTCCATTGTATTCAAGTTAGCCTTAGAGAAGTTCTCATAAGCCTTGTCGTAGCTACCGATAGAGTAGTAGTTGTGACCAGTTTCTGCCTCGATAGGGTAGTTCGGATCTACAGTTCTCAACTTGTTCAAAGCCTCTGCAGAAGCCTGTGGATCAATCTTGCGGTAAACGTTAGCGTAGCTGATGTAACCCTGAGGATTCTTAGGATCCATAGTCATACAATTCTTATACCAAGAGGCAGCCTCACCACCATTGTCCTGCATAGCGTAGATATCGCCCTTGAGGATATAAGCATCACCACAGGTCTTGTACTTAGCGATGACAGCATCAGCTACAGCCAGGGCATTGGTGTAGTCCTTGTTGATGACGAGGGCATTACCCAAAGCAACGAGTGCCTTAGGATCCTTCTTGTACTCCTTCTGATACTCCTTGAGAACCTTGGCAAAAGCCTTGGCATCTACGTTACCAGCCTTCAAAGTTGCTTCTATTGGCTTCAGAGCATCCTTGTAGTTAACGTCCTGAGCCATTGCAGGAGCCGCCAAACCCATGACGAGCAAACCTGCTACTAAATATTTAACTGCTTTCATAATTCTACTTTCTATCTAAACTTTTAACGTTTAACATTAACTGTCTTAATCGTAATATCACCTCTGTAAGGAAGTAAGCCTGTCTTGAAGAGGATAAGCTGTCCCTTAGGATTGGAAATGTAGTTGGCAAAGCTCCAAGGCAATGCCTTATGAGGGTCAACCACGATAGCGTATATAGTTCTTACGAATGGATATCTTCCATCCAACAGGTATGCCTGGTAAGGTTTCCAGCTGTTCATAGGGGTAGCTTTCTCCTTGATGGATACCTGCATTACATGAATATTCTTCTTAAAGGTTGTGTTGGTGGAATCGCGTCGGTCGTTCAACCAATTTGATCCGATAACACCGATAGAACCTGGATTCTGGTCAACGAAGTCGATGACCTGCTTGCTTGTTTTGGCAGCCATGATCTTCGCACCCATCTTTTCACCGTGGAGAACGGAATCTACCACGAAGTTGGTGGTTGCAGAGCGGGTGTTGTCGAAGATGACCTCGATATCACCTCTCTTTGATCCAGGAACAATATCACTCCATTTGGTCGCCTTTCCGGTAAGGACACGCTTAATGTCATTCACTGTGATGCAAGTATCACTATTATTCTTGTTGACAATGAATGCCAAACCATCGTATCCGATAGGGAAAACGGAAGGAATCACATTGCTCTTCGATTTCAAGTATGCAATCTCACTATCCTTCAGATTACGGGTAGTAAAGAGGAGTGCTGTCTTGAAATCCTTGATCATCTGAAGTCCAGTGACTTCATCTGTGTATTTTGGTTTGAGCTTGGCCTTTGGGTACTCGAACTCAAACTGACTTCTTTCTTCGTCAATGATAGGACTCAAACTCTCATCAGCCACAAACTCAATTGTGCCCGAAGTAGGAGTATCAGTTCTACCATCTTTGGCTTTCTTCTCGCCACAAGACGAGAAGAAAGCCATTGATAGTACTGTTAATCCTATATAAATATAAGATATTCTTTTCATTCTATTACTGCAATCTAAATACAACTGGTACAGTATACTTAACACGTACAGTAGAACCATTCTGCTTACCTGGAGACCATCTAGGCATGCTCTTAACTACACGCTGTGCCTCACGGTCAAGTGAAGGGTCAACAGAACGAGCTACCTTCACATCAGAGATAGAACCATCACGCTCTACCACGAATGAAACGATAACACGACCCTGTACGCCGTTCTCCTGTGCTACGACAGGATACTTGATGTTGCTAGCCAGATACTGCATCAAAGCGCCTTGTCCACCAGGGAATGAAGGCATCTCCTCTACAACATCGAAGACCTTAGTTGCAACCTCAGGTTTTGGAGCTGGTGGTGGAGGTGGAGCTGCTACCGCAATCTCACTTCTCACTGCTTCCACTGTACGGTCCTTCACACCTTCCTTGTTTTCTGTACCGACAGCAACCTTTTCGTCCAGTTTATCCATCTGCTTAACCTGGTTTTCCTCTTTTACGAGTTCATCCTTCTTGATGACAGGTGCAGTAAACTTCTGAGTTTCGCGAGCCACAGGTATCTCCTTCTTAGGTTCAATCTTTGGCTTCACTGGCTCCTTCTTCTTTTCTTCCTTCTTAGCCTGCTGCTGGAGTTTAGCCAACTCCATAGCTTCCATATATGCCTGCTGTTCTTCAGCTTGTTTCTGTTCGATAACTTTCCAAGCCAAGAATCCACCCACGAGAGCTGCAGCAATGACCAAGATCAGAAGAGACTTGATGTTTCGACCGGAAGTACCCTTACGGAGCTGGTATGCACCATACTCCTTGTTCTTTCCGGCGAAAACCATTTCGACCCATTTAGGATCGTAAAGATCTATTTTTGCCATTTCTTTCTTGTTTAAAATTGTTTGTTACTCATCTTACATCTTAACGTGTCTAGACTCGAGAAGCTTCTCATCGTCTGCGTTAATCTTATCGATGACGTAAGTACCAATGTTTGAAATCTGCATTTCGTCGAGAGCGTCAACCATATTCTTGTAAGAAGCGTTGTCGGTTGGCTTGATGACGATGGTCAGAGTAGGGATCTTACCATCCTTCAAGTTACCAGCCTTCAAATCGCTGAGCTTCTTCTGATAGATGCTATCAGGATACTGCTTAGGATTCTTCTGACGATCCATGTTCAACTCCTTAACAGCGAGCGCAATTCTTTCTACTGGACGTGTACCATTCTCTGTAGCGTGCTCTCTCAAGACCTTACGGATACCCTGGCTACCCCATGTTGTCTCCTTGATCCATGTAGGATCGTTGTAGTTAGGGATACCAGCACCATAATAAATCTTGTTATCAGCTGCTACGTAGAGGGTAATAGTCTCAGAAGCTTTTGCCTCGTTCTTCTGGTCATCTTGAGTATTCTCGTCATTACTTGGCATAGTCAGCTCCATAGTCTGAGGTTTGCTCAAAGATGTACACAGCATGAAGAACGTGATAAGAAGCATGAGCATATCCACCATAGGCGTAAAGTCTACGCGGACATTCATTTTCTTTTGTTTGCTTTCTTTCTTTGCCATTTATTCGTCCCCCTGTTGTTTTAACTGTGTAATCATATAGTAATGACTCTCATCCATGTCCTGGAGTTCGTTCATCACTCTCTTCACTGTCTTGTAAGGTGTAGAAGCATCTGCCTTGAGGGCAATCTTGATTTCTTCGTTAGCGTTACGAGCAGCGTCAACCCACTGCTGGAACTCGCTCATGCCACCCTTGATACTGTCGAGAGGAATACCCTTAGTCTGGAGATACTGTGGACGCTTTGCTGCGTTCATAGACAGATAAGTGCTCATGTCACTCATAGAAACACCGAATGTACCCTCGCTCTTGAATGTCTCAATCTGCTTAGGGGTCAAAGACACGCCGAAGTTGCTTGTCATTGTGCTCAGTGCTGCTCCCAACTGATCGGTATTATCAATACTCATAAATACTTGGCCCTCGCCGGTTGGTTTTCCGGCCTTGTCCTTTTCAGGACTTACCAAGATGGTCAAGACACCATTCTCAGGCACCTTAATCTCAGACACAGAACCTGGTGTGTTTACCTTCACTGGCTCATTCTTTACGAATGTAGAGGTGAGCATGAAGAAGGTAAGCAACAGGGTCATAACGTCTGACATAGGCGTCATATCGATCCAGATGTCACTCTTCTTAATTTTTACTTTACCCATAGCGATAAAATTTTAAAGGGTTAGCAAAAATTAAGCCTCTTCTGCGTGGTTAGCTTCGTATGTCTGAGCAATTGAGTAACCTACCTCGTCGAGTGCGTATGTCAACTTATCAACCTTGTTTGTAAATGTGTTGTAAGATACTACAGCACACCAAGATGTCAAAATACCGAATGCGGTGTTGATCAACGCCTCAGAAATACCTACAGAAAGTGCTGCTGAGTCAGCGCCACCACCTTCACCCATGGCCTGGAATGACTTGATCATACCGGTTACAGTACCAAGAAGACCTGTCAATGTACCGAGAGTTACGATTGTAGCGATGATAGGCAAGTTCATTGTCAAAGTTGGCATCTCCAACTGAGTTGCCTCCTCGTGAGCCTGCTGGATCTTAGCTACCTTCTGAGCCTTCTTCAAAGATGCGTTAGCACCAGACTCCATAGACTTGTAAGCGTTCAAAGAAGCCAATACTACGTTAGCAACTGTACCGCGCTGCTTGTTGCAGAGCTGCTCAGCCTTAGCGAAATCGTTAGCGTTCAATGCAGACTTGATGTTTGCTACGAACTTAGGAAGAGCACCTGTACCTGTAGCGGTCTTAAGAGCCAACCAACGCTCGATAGTCATAGCCAACACTGTGAGCAACAATGTGTGGATAACTGGTACGATTACACCACCCTTGTAAATTGTACCCCAAATGTCTGCTGGGTGATCCTGGATACCTGGATCCTGGAAGTGCATGTCGTTACCGAACCATGTGAAGAACAATGTGAATGCGATGATAGCACATACCACGATGATCCAGAATGCGCCTCTTACTCCCTGAAAGCCCGCAGACTTCTTAGCTGGGGCTGCTTGTTTTGTAGTTGCCATAATTTTTACTTTTTAAAATTATTAGTTAATAAATTATTAATATTTCTTATTTATTTCTCGCTCTATTTTAGTTGTTTTGTATGCCTAGTTTGTGTTGTCTTGTATAAACACGCTTAGGTTATCCAAATTCCTTTGGCAAAGATAATAAATATTGAGAAACTATCGTCCTAATTAAGAAGTTTTAACGAGATATTGGCTCATTTTTTACCAATATCTCGCTTTTTTCTTACAAAGTTGACCTTTTTAGGACTCTTTTCTCCTATTTTTATTTCAATTTGCTCAGAGCTTCCTTGATGCGGCGGATTGCCTCTACGATGTTTTCATCGCTTGTAGCATAGCTCATGCGGAAGCAGTCTGGATCACCGAAGGCATCTCCACCTACTGTGGCTACGTGAGCCTCCTCCAGGAGGTACATTGCGAAATCTGTAGAGTTGTTGATGGTCTTCTCACCATTGCTCTTGCCGAAGTAGCTGTTGCACTTAGGGAAGAGATAAAAGGCACCCTGTGGCATATTTACCTCAAGTCCTGGAACCTCCTTGGCGAGCTTCACGATGAGGTTGCGGCGACGCTCGAAAGCTACGCGCATCTCCTCTACAGCACCCTGGTCGAGTGTGTAGGCTGCCTCAGCTGCCTTCTGGCTTACTGAACAGGTACCGCTGGTATATTGACCCTGCAACTTGCTGCATCCCTTGATGATCCACTCTGGACCAGCGAGGAAACCGATTCTCCATCCTGTCATGGCGTATGCCTTGGATACACCATTGGCGATGATCACCTGCTCCTTCATGCCTGGCTCCTGTGCAATGCTGTGATGCTTGCCGATATAGTTGATGTGCTCGTAGATCTCGTCTGCCAACACAAATACCTCTGGGTGCTTCTTCAGAACCTCAGCCAATGCTGCCAGCTCCTCCTTGGAATATACACTTCCGGTAGGGTTGCTTGGTGAGCAGAGAATGAGCATCTTGGTCTTCTCGGTGATTGCGTTCTCAAGCTGCTCGGCTGTCATCTTGAAGTCCTGGTCGAAACCTGCGTTTACGATGACTGGAGTACCGCCTGCCAATTTCACCATCTGTGGGTAGCTTACCCAGTATGGTGCAGGGATGATTACCTCGTCGCCAGGGTTTACGAGTGCCAGTACAGCGTTGCACACGCACTGCTTGCCACCGGTGCCCACGATTACCTCGTTGACTGTGTAGTCAAGTCCGTTTTCTTTTTTCAATTTGGCAACAATAGCTTTTCGTAAGTCAGGATAACCAGGAACTGGTGAGTAACGTGAGAAGTTCTCATCAATAGCTTTCTTCGCAGCCTCCTTGATATTGTCAGGCGTGTTGAAGTCTGGTTCACCTACACTCATGTTAATTACATCGATACCCTGAGCTTTCATTTCACTACTCTTCTGTGACATCGCCAGCGTTGCTGATGGTGCCAATCTGTTAAGACGATCAGATAATTGTGCCATAATTCTATTTTATTGTTAATTAATCGTGTGCAAAATTAAGCATTTTATTTCTTTTTCGGAAGAAAATTATTCGTTATTTCGCGATTTGATGCAAAATAATAACATAATTTACATTATCCGAGGTGCAAAGTGTGCCCCATGCGGTCTCTCTTGGTCTTGAGATAGCGCTCGTTGTACTCATTTGGTACTACTTCGATAGGCACATTCTCTGTGATTTCAAGTCCATAAGCCTCCAGGCCGACACGCTTTACAGGGTTGTTGGTGAGCAGGCGCATCTTGTGCACGCCGAGGTGGCGGAGCATCTGTGCGCCGCATCCGTAGTCACGCTCATCTGGCTTGAAACCGAGGTGTACGTTGGCATCTACGGTATCGTATCCTTCTTCCTGCAGCTTGTAGGCTGCAATCTTGTTCATCAATCCAATGCCTCGGCCTTCCTGCTGCATGTAGATGACTACACCCTTTCCGGCTTTCTCGATCATCTGCATCGCCTTGTGCAGCTGCTGTCCGCAGTCGCATCGCTTGCTTCCGAGAATGTCGCCTGTGGCACAAGATGAGTGTACACGGACCATGATAGGCTCATCTTCCTTCCATTCGCCCTTGATGAGTGCCATGTGTTCAAGTCCGTTGCTTGCCTGGCGGAAAGGAATCAGACGGAAGTGTCCGTATTCTGTAGGCATATCTACCTCTTCGCCCACCTCGATGAGCGATTCCTTCTTGAGTCTGTACTCGATCATATCCTTGATAGAGATGATCTTGATGTTCCATTCCTTTGCCATCTTCATCAACTGTGGAAGGCGTGCCATGGTTCCATCTTCGTTCATAATCTCCATAAGGGCGCCTGCAGGATAGAGTCCTGCCATTCTGCAGAGGTCAATGGCTGCCTCAGTATGTCCGCTTCTTCTCAAAACGCCGTTGTCCTGGGCATAGAGAGGATTGATGTGACCTGGGCGACCGAATGTCTGTGGGGTAGATGCCGGATCAGCGAGTGCCTTGATGGTCTCAGCACGGTCGTGGGCTGAAACACCGGTAGTACATCCCTCTAGCTTGTCCACGGTGATGGTGAATGGGGTGCCGAGCATAGATGTGTTGTCTGATACCTGATGAGGCAAGTCGAGTTCCTCGCATCGGCTCAGGGTGATAGGGGCGCAGAGCACACCTCTTGCGTTCTTGAGCATGAAGTTTACCTTCTCTGCGTCGATTTTCTCTGCGGCGATGATGAGGTCGCCCTCGTTTTCGCGATCTTCGTCATCTACAACGATGACAAACTTACCTTCCTGGAAGTCCTTTACTGCATCTTCGATGCTATTGAGTTTGATATCTGCCATTTGTTTGATACTTTTTATAGTTACATTTCTTTTATCTGACTGATGATGTTTGCATTACTCTGCTTGATGGTGTTCAGATCACGGTAGAGCCGGATTCTGAATCGCCACATTCTCAGGTAGAGTACGATGCCCACAGGCACGATGATGGCTGCGAGGATGTTGAGCCACTGGCGTTCGAATGGGCGGGTATGAGCCTTCGTAGCGAGGATAGGGTAGAGGTTGAGATTGTGAAGGATGATCTTGTTCCGGGTGTTGGTCAGATCCTCTATCACGTTTTCAAGCTCATCGCTGATGCGTTCAATCTCGTTGTCGGGCTGGTATTTGAAGAACACATTGATGAAGTTTGGAAGTTTCTTCAGCTCGTGTACCTTATTATATATATAGATATCGCTGTTGAGCTTTTCCAGTCGCTGTGCATCTTCTGTATATTTCGGCTCTTCGATGATGACCTCCTTGCCGAAGACGTGGCGTTTGATACGGAGACCGAGCAGTTTCATGAAGAACATCTTATACATCTCCATATTGAACACCGTAGAGTCGTTGGTTGCCTTGTAGGTGACGAATACGGCGATTGGTGCCAGTACGGCTGGAGCCAGTCCTTGACCGAACCAGATGGTCCAGGTTCCCAGTCTCGACATTCGGTAGCCCGTATTGTCGAGGATGTAGAAGATGATGAACACGAATACGGAGATGATGACCGGGAATCCCAATCCACCCTTTCGGATGATGGCACCCAGTGGGGCTCCGATGAAGAAGAAGATCAGGCAGGAGAGTGCCAGCGTGAACTTCTTGATAGCTTCTATCTTGTGTTGCCTGATGATATAGTCGGCATCGCTCGTAACCATTGCCTTGAAGTTGAGGTCGGTGAGTTCCTGCTGTGCTGTCATCTGTGCATCATTGAGTGCCCGAAGTTTCTTGTCGTTCGAGAGCTTATTATATAAGGTGTCAAAATTCTCCGTTTGTCCCTTCTTGATTTCTTTCAGCGAATCTACCTTGTTTACCTGTGTCGTGCGGTAGAATCGGGCATTGGCCTCCGAAAGATAGTTCTTTCCTATGGAATCATACAGTCCGTTGATGGAGTCGATGGAGTGGAAAATCTCCGACAGACTTTTTCCCTTGGCATTGTTTGCAAGCGACGAGGCATCGGTAAGGTTGAAGTCGGCATCAAAGTCGAGCACGATCTTCTTGGAAACGAAGGTCTCTCTTCTGTATGGTACGGCAGCACTGTTGCCGAATTCGCTGCTCTTCATATTCTCAAACCATTCTCCGCTGTAGAGACTCAACACGAGGTGCTTCTTCTCGGCAGTACTTTGCAGCATTCCCGAGTCGGCAAGGATGATGGCGGCATCTTCGTAGCTGTCTGTCATGCGATAGATCATGATGCCGTAGAGCTTTCCTGTATTCATATCCTTCTTCTGCACATAGAGGTTGCAGTTCGGGATTCCATCGTAGAAGATGCCTTCCGGGATTTCCAGTTCCGGACTCTTCTGCTTCATGGATATGAGGAGTTGTGCCAGCTTCTGGTTGGAGTGCGGACCTACATTGTTCTGGAAGTAGAAGGAACCGAACATAATGATGACGGTGATGACGATGAGCGAGCGGAAAGCCTGCATCAGAGAGATGCCGGCAGCCTTGATGGCAGTGAGCTCTGAACTTTCGCCGAGATTACCGAAAGTCATCAGTGAGGAGAGGAGGATGGCAAGCGGCAATGCCTGAGGTACGAGCATCAGACCCATGTACCAGAAGAACTGCGCCATCACGTCCATCGAGATTCCCTTTCCGATGAGATCGTCGATATATCGCCACAGGAACTGCATCATCAGCACAAACTGGCAGATGAAGAAAGTTCCCATGAAGAGAAGTCCAAATTGCTTGGCTATAAATATGTCTAATTTCTTAATTCTAAGCATTTCTTTTTTTCTAGTAAGCTGTTTTCTCATCTTTTCGAGGTGAACAGCTATCGTTTCAGCCTGCAAAGTTACACAAAAAAATTAGAAATCCTTTCTTTTTCGCTTTTTTTATATATATAATAGGTGTAAATAGGTTGAGATTTGGGCAAAAAAAGAAAAAACAAACTTTTTTCGAAAATTTCTCCGAAAAAATTTGGTGGAATCAAATAATTGTTGTACCTTTGCACCCGCAAATCAGAAATGACTTGTAAAGGATGGCGGGATAGCTCAGCTGGTTAGAGCGTCGGATTCATAATCCGGAGGTCGAGGGATCGTGGCCCCCTCCCGCTACATTGAGACACTAACTTATTTAGTTAGTGTCTTTTTTGTGCGCCAAACTTTTCCACATTTTTCCACAAAAGTCTTGATAAAGTTTTCCACAGGGGTGTTGATAACTGTGGAAAAGAAATATAAGTACCTGATAATCAGTTTAGCCTTGTTCGGATAACGATTGTTGATAACCGAATCTGCTAGAAGTTCTTCACATATTTTATTCATATTTTTCTTGCATTTTTCAAAAATAAATAGTAAATTTGCCCCCAACTAAGAATTTGAGTCTTTATGAAGCAGCAACAAGTTTACAATTTAAAAGAGTTTGCCGCTCGCCACCATCTTGAAAGTATCTTTGGGGCTTATGCCGCACATATTTATATAGACGATCTATGCGAAAAGGATTTTATAGAGATGGCTCAAGAGCGCACCCTGTTCACGAAACTCGTGTTGGTGACTAGGGGAAACATTAATATGGGGGTACTTCAGCAAAGTACTGAAGCCAATGATTCCGACAGGACGCTTTCGGCAGGTGAATTGCTGGTCGTCTCGCCCAAGTATGTCATTGCTTTTTCCGAGATGTCGGCGGATTTTGAGGCTGAGTGCATCCTGGTGGATGAGGAGATTACGGCCGATGTGGTGTATCAGTTATCGGATGACAAGCAGAAATCTGCCATTGATATCTTTCACATGATTCGTGATATCGTGCGCCATCAGCACATCTACAAGGTGGAGATGATCCAGTCGATGGTGAATGTCCTGAAGCTTCTGGTTTCGGAACTTCCTTACGAGAATGTATCGGTGACTCGCGATTTGCGCCACAAGAAGGAAGTTTATGAGATTTTCCTTCATCTTCTGTATCGTCATTTCAAGACCGAGCGACAAATCAGGTTCTATGCCGACAAGTTGAATGTCTCAGCACCTTATCTATCCAGGATGATCAAGGATATTTCGGGAACCACCGTGAATGATCACATCACCTCCCTGCTCTATAAGGAAATCTGTAATCTCCTGAAGCAATCTGACATGACGATGGGAGAAATTGCAGATCATCTGCATTTCAGTGATCAGAGTGCCATGACGAATTTCTTTAAGATGAGGGCGGGAATGACGCCGCTGGCATATCGGAACCAAGGCTGATGTTGAAGGCTTTTTCCCTTACATGGCATATAAGCTTTATGTATAACAAATAACCTGTAAGCTATATTCCCTTGATAGGAATACGCTTACAGGTTTTTTGTTTGTCAGCTAATCAGCTGACTGGTTATGGAAAAATTTATTTCAGGGTAAATTTGTGTGACTGCAACATCTCCCTAGGATCGAGTGCCTTGTCAAGCTCTTCCTTGCTCAGAATGCCCTGTTCGATGACGATGTCATAAACGGAACGGCCTGTGGCGTGAGCTTCCTTAGCAACCTTAGTACTTTTCTTGTAGCCGATGATAGGATTGAGGGCAGTAACGATACCGATACTGTTCTTTACCATCTCGTAGCAGCGCTCCTTGTTGACGGTGATGCCGAGGATACACTCGGAAGTCAAAGTCTCGATAGCGTTCTTCATCCATGTCAAGCTCTCGAAGAGGCTCTCGGTGATGATAGGCTCCATTACGTTCAACTCCAACTGACCAGCCTCTGCTGCGAAGCTTACAGTAGCATCGTTACCGATTACCTTGAAGCAAACCTGGTTGGTTACCTCAGGGATAACAGGGTTCACCTTACCTGGCATGATAGAAGAACCTGGTGCCTTGGCAGGGAGATTGATTTCGTTCAGACCGCAGCGAGGACCAGAAGCCATCAAACGGAGGTCGTTACAGATCTTAGATAGCTTGATTGCCAAGCGCTTCAGAGCTGAAGAGTAGCTTACGTAAGCACCGGTATCAGGGGTAGCCTCTACCAGGTCGGTAGCTGTTTCGAAGTTTTCGCCAGTCAACTTGCTGAGGTTGGCAGCACAAAGCTTAGCAAAGCCAGGAACTGCGTTCAAACCTGTACCGATAGCAGTACCACCCATATTGATCTCATGCAAGAGCTTCACGTTGCGCTCCAGATTGAGGATTTCCTCTTCCAGGTTGTTGGCGTATGCATTGAATTCCTGACCGAAAGACATTGGAACTGCATCCTGCAACTGGGTACGGCCCATCTTGATAACGTCTGCATATTCGTCTGCCTTGTAGCGGAATGCGCTGATCAAACCAGTCAAAGCACCTACCAGGTGTGTATTCATACGAATCAAAGCCAAACGGATAGAGGTTGGGTAAACGTCGTTGGTGCTCTGTCCACAGTTGCAATGGTCGTTAGGAGAGCAGAACTGATAGTCACCCTTCTCGTGACCCATGATTTCGAGTGCACGGTTAGCAATCACCTCGTTGGCATTCATATTAACAGAAGTACCTGCACCGCCCTGTACCATGTCGATAGGGAAGTTCTCATGCCATTTGCCTTCGATGATCTCGCGGCAAGCCTGAGAGATAGAACCCGAAATTTCATCGTTGATCACACCGAGGGTATGGTTGGTCTCGATAGCTGCCAACTTCACGTAAGCGATAGCGATGATGAAATCAGGGTAAGCTCTCATAGTCTTACGGGAAATGTGATAGTTGTTGATACCGCGCTGTGTCTGTACACCGTAAAGTGCTTCAGCAGGAACTTTGAGTTCACCTAAAAGGTCTGACTCTATTCTAAAATTTTTAACTTCAGCCATAATATAGTTAGTTTTGTTGTTTATACTAATGTTATCTATTCTCTAGTTATTGTATTTTTTTATTGATTCTCTGTTTTCGGAAGAAGGAGTTGTTTTTCCTTTGTCCGCTGCAAAGATACGATGATTTCTGTAGATTCTCTTTATAAAAAATGAACCTTAATTTGTAAAAAACGCACCAAATGCGCTAAAATCCAAAAAAAAATAGTAAATTTGCACCGTAACTCTTATAGAGGCAACTCTTTTAGAGCCTATCAATCTATAAATTTAAACAATACAATATATATGAAACGATATTTATACCTTATTGTATATATAGGTTTGGGACTTTCTTTGGCAGCATGCAAGCAGCAGCCAAAGAAGTTTGTCATTGGTGTATCCCAATGCTCCGAGGATATCTGGCGCGACAAGCTCAATGATGAGCTGAAGATGGGAGAGTATCTCAATGATTCGATTATCGTGAAGCTTGCTTCCTCTAATGATGACAATGTGTTGCAGAACAGGCAGGTTAATCAGTTCGTGGATGAGGGCGTGGACTTGCTGGTCATCTCTCCTAATCAGTTGAGTGCGATTTCCAAGGCGGTTGAGCGTGCCTACGAAAAGGGAATCCCGGTGATTCTGTATGATCGTTTCTCCAATACCGATAAATATACTGCATTCATCGGCTGCGACAACTATCATATCGGTAAGTCGATGGGTACCTTTATAGCTCAAAAGCTTCAGGGTAAGGGACGCATTGTTGAAATCTGTGGATTGGATGGATCTTCGCCTGCCATGGAGCGCCATCTTGGTTTCATGGATGCCATCAAACCATATTCGGGTATCCAGGTGATTGCTTCTGAAGGAGGCAACTGGAAGGAGGAAGGAGGCGTTCAGGCAATGAAGCGCATCCTGAAGAAGACACAGGATTTTGATTATGTCTTTGCTCACAACGATCGTCTGGCATGGGGCGCCTACGAGGCTGCCAAGCAGATGGGGCTGCAGCATCGTTATAAATTTACGGGTGTTGATGGAATGGCTACCAAGGGGGGTGGACTGGAGCTGGTGCGCGATGGCATCTTCGAAGCTTCCTATCTTTATCCTACCAAGGGTGATGAGGTAATTGCCTTGGCGATGAAGATCCTGAAGCATCAGCCTTTTGAGCGGAAAAACTATCTCAGTACATCTATCATTACCCAGGAAAATGCGGAACTTACGTTGATGGAAGCCAGAGACGCTGAGCGACAGGCACATAATCTGAAGGCTTTGCATAAACAGGTGGATCGGTATCTTTCTGACTATAATTCCCAGAAAGTGATGTTGATAGGCTTGTGCCTGTTCCTGCTGGTTTGTATTGTCGCTGCAGCTATGATTTTCCGCAGTTATGTGGTGAAGGCTAAACTGAATGAGGAATTGGCGAGAACCAATGGAGAGTTGAAAAGAGTGAATGGGGAATTGGAAAGCAAGAATGCGGAGTTGAAACGACTGAACGAGGAGGTGTTGGAACTCACCCATTCCCGCCTGGTGTTCTTTACGAATATCAGTCATGAGCTCCGTACTCCATTGACATTGATTGCCGATCCTGTGGAAATGCTGCTGGAGGACAGTGGTATCAAGGGAAAGAGTCGTGAACTTTTGAAGATGGTGAAGCGTAATGCGGTAGCTCTGCAGCAACTGGTGAGCAGTATCCTCGATTTCCGAAAGATTCAGAACGGAAAGATGGAGTTGATTCTCTATCGCTTCGATCTGGTGAAAGCATTGAAAATGTGGGTAGGCGATTTCCAGCTTACTGCTGAACGTAAGCAAATCAAGCTCCATTTGGATATAGCTGACTCTGTTGGTTCTCAGGAGGTGGTTGCAGATAAGGAGAAGATAGCTCGTGTTGTCTTCAATCTTCTGAGTAATGCCTTGAAATATACACCTGCCGGTGGCGATATATTCGTATCTCTGAAAGATGAGGATGGAAAGTTCCGCCTGGATGTAAGGGATACCGGTAAGGGTATCTCGCAGGAAGAGGCGGGCAAGATTTTCGAACGTTTCTTCCAGGCTAAGGGAGCAGCAAGCGGTACGGGCATCGGCTTGGCTTTGGTGAAGTCGTTTGTTGAATTGCATCATGGCGAGGCTCGTGTAGAAAGTGAATTGGGTAAGGGATCCGACTTTTTCGTGGTGATTCCTCGTGAGCAGGAGGATAAGTCGCTAGTTATCCACACGGATGTGGATAATGTGGATAACTCTGTAAATGCTTCTTTATCAGAATGTAAAACTTTGATTAGTGAGTCAGAACTGCAATATATCGACGATGGAGAGAGAAAAAGTGGAAAAGTACAGCAGTTGCTGAGCGAACATGCGAATAAGCCAACCATCTTGGTTATCGATGACAACAATGATATCCGTCAGTATGAGCATACCCTCCTGCAGGATGATTATATTGTTTTGGAAGCTGCTGATGGTAAGGAAGGACTGGATGTTGCCAAGAAGGAAGTTCCCGACCTGGTGATTTGTGATGTGATGATGCCGGTGATGGATGGTCTGGAGTTTACGCAGAATCTGAAGACCCATACGGCAACCTCTCATATCCCTGTCATTATGCTTACGGCGAAGAATCTGGAAGAGCATCGTGCCGAAGGTTATGAACATGGTGCCGATTCCTATATCACCAAGCCATTCCACAGCAAGGTGCTCCTGGCACGTATAGAGAATCTGCTGAGGCAGCGCAAGCTTCTGAAGCATCTTTTCCAGGGCACTCTGGAGGCAGAGCAGGAAATCGCCGATTCTCATCTGGAAGATCGTGAAAAGCAGTTTATGAAACAGCTTCACGCCATCATTCAGAAGAATCTCTCGGATAGCGAGTTTGGCGTCGAGGATATCGGTAAGCAGATAGGCTTGAGCCGCGTCCAGCTTTATCGCAAGGTGAAGGCGATGACGGGTTCTTCTGTCGTTGATCTGCTCCGCAAGGCTCGCTTGGCGAAAGCAAAGCGTTTGCTGGAATCCCGCAGTATGAGTGTCTCCGAGGTTGCCTATGATGTGGGCTTCTCTGCTCCTTCTTATTTCACCAAGTGTTTTAAGGATGAGTATGGCATTTTACCGGGAGATGTAGGAAATGTATAATATGACATCATATAATTAACGTAGTTTCTAATAATAACTAATTTTCAGAAGAAAATGAAAAGGAAATCTCTTTTATTACTATTTGTATGTCTCACCTTGCTGGCACATGCTGTCAAGGTGAACGTAAAGAATGCCGTAGATTTCGTCAATCCACTCGTGGGTTCAGATTCCAATCCCGAGCTTTCTACAGGAAATACTTATCCAGCCATAGCAATGCCTTGGGGTATGAACTTCTGGGTTCCTCAGACCGGAAAGATGGGAGATGGATGGCAATACACCTATTCAGCTAAGAAAATCAGAGGATTGAAGCAGACTCATCAGCCAAGTCCTTGGATCAATGATTACGGTCAGTTCTCTCTCTTGCCTACCGTGGGTAAACCGGTCTTTGATGAGGCGAAGCGAGCCAGCTGGTTCTCTCACAAGGCAGAGAAGACTACACCTTATTATTATAGTGTCTATCTGGCAGACTATGATGTAACGGCAGAGTTGTGCCCTACGGAGCGCGCTGCCTTGATGGCTTTCACCTTCCCGAAGACTGATCAGGCAAATGTGGTGATTGATGCCTTCGACAAGGGAAGTTACATCCAGGTGATTCCTGCTGAACGGAAAGTAATCGGTTTTTCTACCCGCAACAGTGGGGGAGTACCTGATAATTTCCGCAATTACTTTGTCATCGAGTTCGATCACGACTTTGATGCATTTGTCAGTGTGAAGGATGGTCAACTGATTTCTGCTAACGAACAGAAGGGAAACCACGTGGGTGCCATCATCACTTTCAAAACCAGTCAGCGTGGCGAAAAGATTCAGGCACGTGTCGCTTCTTCGTTTATCAGCAGCGCCCAGGCCATGCAGAATCTCAAGGAACTGGGACAGGCGGATATGGATCAGCTCAAACTGCAGGGACGTCAGCGCTGGAATGAAGTTCTGGGAAAGATAGAGGTAGAGGATGAGAGTATCGATCATCTCCGTACTTTCTATAGCTGTCTCTATCGCTCGTTACTTTTCCCTCGTGCTTTCTACGAGAAGGATGCTGCTGGCGAAATCGTGCATTATAGTCCTTACAATGGTACGGTTCAGAAGGGCTATATGTTTACGGATACAGGTTTTTGGGATACTTTCCGCTGTCTCTTCCCTCTTCTCAACCTGATGTATCCATCTGAAAACGTGAAGATTCAGGAAGGTCTTGCCAATACTTATAAGGAGAGTGGTTTCCTGCCAGAGTGGGCAAGCCCGGGGCATCGTGGCTGTATGGTAGGCAATAATTCAGCCTCCGTGGTAGCCGATGCTTATCTTTCCGGTTTGCGCGGTTATGATATGGAAACGCTTTGGCAGGCTGTGGTTCATGGTACCCAGGCTGTTCATCCTCAGGTAAACTCTACAGGACGTTTAGGATATGAGTATTACAATAAGTTGGGTTATGTGCCATACGATGTGAAAATCAATGAGAGTGTAGCCCGTACCTTGGAATATGCTTACGATGACTGGTGCATCTATCAGTTGGGTAAGGCTTTGGGTAAGTCGGCTAAGGAGCTGAAGCCTTTTGCCAAGCGTGCGATGAATTATCAGAAGGTGTTTGATAAGGAAACGAAGCTGATGCGTGGCAGATTGAAGGATGGCAAGTTTATGTCTCCTTTCAATCCTCTGAAGTGGGGTGATGCCTTTACAGAGGGTAATGCATGGCATTATACCTGGTCGGTGTTCCATGATCCTCAGGGATTGATCCAGTTGATGGGTGGTAAGGATGCTTTCAATCAGATGCTCGACTCTGTCTTTATCCTGCCTCCTGTCTTCGACAACAGTTACTATGGATATACGATTCATGAAATCCGTGAGATGCAGGTGATGGATATGGGAAATTATGCACATGGCAACCAGCCTGTCCAGCACGCTATCTATCTCTATGGCTATAGCGGTCAGCCTTGGAAGACTCAGTACTGGATTCGCCAGGTGATGGACAAGCTCTATACGCCAGCTCCAGATGGTTATTGTGGTGATGAAGATAATGGTCAGACTTCAGCCTGGTATGTTTTCTCGGCGATGGGATTCTATCCTGTTTGTCCTGGTAGTGGCCAGTATGTGTTGGGAACTCCTTATTTCAAGTCGATGAAACTTCATTTGGAGAACGGCAAGGAAGTAGATATCCAGTCGGTAGGCAAGGGATGCTATGTGGATGAAATGTTGCTGAATGGCAAATCTTACCAGCATAACTATCTTGATATGCGTTCTTTGATGCAGGGAACACAGATTACCTATCGACTTTCTGAGCAACCAAACTTGCAGCGAGGTACTCATAAAGATGATGCTCCTTACTCTTTTTCAAGGAAATAACCGATAGCGATTCAAAAAATCGTTCGGGAAAGGTGCAAAAATCGTTCATTTTCGATGAAAAGAGTGCAAAGTACCTTTTTTTTTCTAGTTTTTGAACGATAATTATCCATGACTCTCGCTGAATCTTCATACTTTTGCACCAGAAATTTGAAGTTAATAAGTTGTTTCAAGTATTTGAGGTAGTAATATTTGCAAGTTTTTAAGTTTAGGTTTTAATGGTTTAAAAGTTTAAGGTTTAGTAAGTTCATAGGTTTAGTAAGTATATAGGTTTTAGTTATTTAGGTTTATAGGATTGTTTTTCAGAGGTAATTAGTTTCTTTTAGGTAAAAGATTGTTTTGGGAAAATGTTAGTTAGTTGTTTAAGATAGGTTTATGTTAGTTTTGGGAAAATGAATAGTTAGTTTTTGGAAAAAACAGTAAAAAAGAAAAAGCAGCTGCAGGAATATGCCTGTCAGCTGCTTTTCACATTCTATTCGGGGGAATCTCCTTTCCTTCTTTCTTCTCATCTCTTTTCTCATTCTTTCCATTCCTCAAACTCGAGTTCCAATTCCCGGTACTCAGGTTTCTGGGTACTGTTCTCCTTGTCTTCCTTCCGGGCCTCTTCTGAGGTGGCATTGCTTACGGATAGGCCCAACAGACGGATGGGACGGCTCGAAGAGTAATCCACCAGTTGAAGCAGTCGCTTGGCAAGGGGAAGGATATCGTCCTTTTTCGTCAGAATCTTCTCCTGAGAGATGCTGCGGGTAATCTGGGTGAAATCCGAGAACTTCACCTTCAGCGTTAAGGTCCTTCCTTCGAAACCGCTCTTGGCGATTCGCTCCAGCAGTTCAAGCACCGTATGGTAGAGTTCGATTATCACTGCCGACTTGGAATAGATGTCCTCCAGAAAAGTCTGTTCACATCCCACGGATTTGCGTTCCCGATAAGTGATGACGGGGCGTTTGTCTATTCCTCTAGCGAAATGATAGAAGATGTGTCCAGCTTTACCGAATACCTCTACGAGATGTTCTTCGGATACTTTCCGTAGGTCGGCACCATTGTAGATACCCATGAAGTGCATCTTCTGCAGGGTCTTCTTACCTACGCCCCAGAAATCTTCTACAGGGAGTTGGGAGATGAAATCGAGTGCCTTGTCGGGATGGATGGTGCAGATGCCGTCTGGCTTGCGGTAATCGGATGCCACCTTGGCAAGAAACTTGCAGTAGCTGATGCCTGCCGAGGCTGTGAGACCTGTTGCCTCCTTGATACGAGTCTTGATTTCCTTTGCAATATCTACTGCCATCTCTATGTCCTTTTTGTTGTGTGTTACATCTAGAAAGGCTTCATCAATAGAGATGGGTTCGATGAGATCGGTGTATTCCTGGAATATCTGATGTATCTGATGAGATATTTCTGCATAATAAGAATGCCGACAAGGCACGATGATGAGGTCAGGACAGCGCTGCTTGGCTTGGGCAATAGATTGTGCTGAGTGTACGCCCCATTTGCGAGCCTCATAGCTTGCTGTAGAAACCACACCGCGAGGACCGTCGAAGCCCACCGCTACGGGTTTGCCCCTCAGTTCGGGATAGTCTCTTTGTTCTACCGCTGCAAAGAAAGCATCCATGTCGATATGTATAATCTTCCGTTCTTCCATTGTCTATATGTTATGCACTTTTTATTATTTGCGTGCTTTGTTTGTTGCAAAAATACGAATTATTTCTTTCTTATGCAAATCTTTTCTTTTATTCTTATTAATATTCGTTCATCTGTTGGCAATTATGTTTCATTGAACGATTTTTTGTATCTTATGAAATGATTTTTAAACCTGTTGTTTATTCCTTTATATAATTTTGCACCAGAAATCAAAACAATAATGCTAACAAAATTAAACGAATAAAGTTATGATCAACTTTTTGAACGGAAAGAGCGCAGCCATGATGCTTGCACTTTCATTAGTTAATGTTACAGCAGCTTTAGCACAAGATGAGAATGCTAAGGAAGAGGGTAATCGTAATGTGATGCTCAATGCAGCCAGTGCGAATGGTCCTCGTGAGATTCAGATAGGCTTGCCTTCTGCCGATGTCAACGTTTTGGAGAATGGATTGCCTGTTACTTACGCAACCAATCCTCATTCTGTGAATACCATCTGGCGTGGTGATGCAAGTTTGAGCCATCAGGGATTGCTCAAGATTGCGGAGACAGCCATCACTACCGGTAACATTGGTTATGCCGTGAACTCTTTTACCCAGAAGGGACAGAAAGGATTCAATGGTACTCTGAACTATAAGAGCAATCACTTTGGATTGCAGGAATTCTCTTTGAATATGAATGGTGATTTGGGTAAGGACTGGTACTATAGCTTTAATATGTATCAGGATTTCGACCCGGGAACCTTTAAGATTAAGTCAACTCCTTATCAGGACCGTACTCAGATTTATAAGGCGCTCCTCACCAAGAAGTATAACGGCAACCGTGGTGAATTTACCGCTATGTATAAGTATGCCAATAGCCATAACGTGTATAGCTATGCTACCCAGAGTGCTCCATTTATCTATGTAGGCGATGGAAGCGTGAAGGAGTATGGCGATTTCAAGCTCGGAACCACCTCTTATCTTCCTGTAGATAATGATATGACCTATCGTGATATGCGTACTGGTGAGTTGAAGCAGACTTCTCTCTATGATGCCTGTCTGAATAAGACAAGCGAGGTAACCCTGATGAACAACTATCGTTTTGACAACGGTTTGAACTGGAAGGCTACCTTGAAGTACGATCACTCACGTGGTGCGATGGTTTACCAGTCACCAATGTCTATCATCGATTTGAAGAGCGATGCCAATAAGGGCGTATATAATTATATGTATCGCGACATCAACGGACAGACCAAGGCTTACAATGGTCAGTATGTTCAGACCCGTATGTCTTGTCTCAATGCCGGTAAGATTGATGAGGCTCTCTTTACCACCGAACTCAGCAAGAAATTCAGAACTTCCACCTTCCGCCTTGGCGTGAACGAGTGGTTCTACCATATTGATTATTGCTCAAATACAACCATGTATGATCAGAGCGTTCCATCTGATGGCAGTTATGCGTTGCGTGTCTGGGATGCTAATCAGCGCAACAGCTATTTCTACGATTTCAACAAGAACGCCTCTGAGTATTACAAGGGAAGCGAAAACAAGCTGGCTCTCTACTTCACCCACGATTGGGACGTGACCAATAAGTTGAACCTCTACTATGGTGCACGTTTGGAGTGGCAGAAGCTGAAGGGTGAAAACGCAGCAGTGAAGAATACAAAGGGTGAATTCGTAGGTCGTTTTGCCGATTACTATCTCGGCGCTACGGCACCAGATAAGACTAAGATTACTCCGGCAGACTTGAGTTATAACTGGTTGAACTACGATTTCTCTGTAGCAGCAACCTATAAGTTGACCGATAACTTCGGCTTCACTGGCGATTTCACTTACATCGTTCAGCATCCTAAGTTCGAGGCTTTTGCCCCAGCCACATTGCCAAATACGGATAAGATTTCTGTGCCACTCGGTCGTGCAGGTATCTACTACAATAACTCATGGTTGAGTTTGACATCGTTGTTCTCTTACATCTCAAAGACCAACAACAACTCAACTCTGAACCTGCAGCATGGCAGTGAGATCAAGGCAGCTCCTTTGACTTACGATATCCAGACATGGGGATGGACAACCGACGCTGTGGCTCATCCATTCAAGGGATTCGATTTCCACTTCCTCTTCACTTATCAGAAGCCAACTTACAAGAAGTATGAAACCAGCATCACCTTCAGCGATGGCTATGTTGGCAACATCAATGCCACTGGCAATATCGTAGCAGAGATTCCTCAGATTCTCATCGAGTTGGACCCAAGCTACATGATTACAAAGGATATCAAGCTCTGGACCAGCTTCCGTTACTTCAGCAAGACCTACGCCAACATCAACGAGGCATATTACTTCAACGGTCACTGGGAGACCTTTGGTGGTTTGAACTGGCAGGCAACCAAGCGCTTGGCTCTCGGTTGCACGGTGGTCAACTTCTTGAATCAGACTGGTGCCAAGGGTAGTATCGCAGGTGCCGAGCTGATTACCAAGGAAGAGGCTAAGGGAATCAAGAATCAGATTATGACGGGAAGTTATCTCCGTCCATTCACTGTAGAGTTTACAGCTTCTTTGAAGTTCTAAGCGATATAAATATCAATAAACATCATCGACAGCTCCTATATATAATATAATGTATAGGGCTGTCGGTAATAAGACAAACAATAATACGTTATAGATATAAACAATAACAATTAACAATAATTTTACAATGGAAACAAACAAAATGTTGAAGGCTGCCTGCCTCATGTTGATGGCATCAGCTACAACTTCTGCCTTTGCACAGAAGATGAATATCGAACACAAGGGTGATACAACCATTGTCAAGGTAGAGAATCCTACCAAATACCTTCTTCTCCCTATTCAGGAAGAGAAGGATGAGGCTCAGGTTATCTTGAGCACCGGTGATAAGGAAGATACCTGGATGGATGTGCGTCTGGCACAGAATGGTGTAGATTACTTCGTGCCATTCTCTCTGGAGAAGAATGCTGCAGGCAAGTCGGTCAAGGGTAATGTGGCTATTGTCAAGATTCTCGGTTTGAAGAAAGATGCCTTGGCTGTGAATCTCATGAAGCTCAGCAATACTTTTGATACCACCAATACCGATTACTATCGCCCATCTTATCACTTCACTCCGCTCTATGGTTGGATGAACGACCCTAACGGTATGGTATATAAGGATGGAGAGTATCATCTCTATTTCCAGTATAACCCATACGGAAGTAAGTGGGGCAATATGCACTGGGGACATGCTGTGAGCAAGGACCTGGTTCATTGGGAGCATCTCGATCCAGCTATCGCCCGCGACCCTGTAGGTCATATCTTCTCTGGTAGTTCTGTCATCGACAAGAAGAATACTGCCGGCTTTGGCAAGAATGCCATCATTGCCATCTATACCAACAACAGTGTAAATCACGATGAGGTGCAGTGCATTGCCTACAGCAATGACAATGGTCGTACCTTTACCAAGTACGAGGGCAACCCTGTGTTGACACCATTCGATGGCTTGAAGGATTTCCGTGACCCTAAGGTGTTCTGGTATGAGAAGGGAAAATGCTGGTATATGATTGTTTCTGCCGATAAGGAGATGCGTTTGTACAAGTCAAAGAATCTTAAGAAGTGGAATTATGTTAGTGCCTTCGGTAAAGGTATAGGTCAGCAGCCATGTCAGTATGAGTGTCCTGACTTCTTCCAGTTGCCTGTAAATGGTGATAAGAAGAAGATGAAGTGGGTGATGACGATGAATATCAATCCAGGCTGCTGGTTTGGTGGCAGCGCTACTGAGTATTTCGTAGGCGATTTCGATGGCAAGAAGTTTACTTGTCCTGATGCCAACGAAGTAAAGTGGCTTGACTGGGGTAAGGATCACTATGCTACCGTTACCTTCTCAAACACAGGCGACCGAGTTCTGGGTATCACCTGGATGAGCAACTGGCAGTATGCCAACCTTACTCCGTTCAAGCAGAACCGTGGTGCCAATGGTTTGCCTCGAGAGTTGAAGCTTTACGAGAAGAATGGCAAGTATTATGTTTCTGAGAATGTAGCTCCTGAAGTATATGCATTGAGAAAGGAAACCAAGGATTTGGCTGATGCTTCTGTTGCCGATGCCAAGGATCTGAAGGGTGTTGCTGCCAATATGAATGGTGCTTTCGAAATCGAGGCCGATGTAACTCCAGATGCCAACGGCATTGCCGGTATTGAGATTTCAAACAACAAGCGTGAGCGCACCCTGATTTATTTCGATATGAAGCAGGGTAAGGTGGTAATGGATAGAACAGAGAGCGGTTTGACCGATTTCGGCAAGCAGGCAGTTCCTCACGATATCGAGTTGGCTTGGGACAAGCAGCGTGCAGCTGAAGGCAAGGAACCTGCCCGCATCGCCAACTCCATCAACTACAAGAACGATTTCGCTTTGGCTACCTGGGCACCATTGAGTCTTTGTGAGGATGGCAAGAAGACCTATCATGTTGATATCTTCGTAGATAAGTCATCAGTTGAACTCTTCGTAGATGGCGGTCGCATCGCCATGACCAACCTCGTGTTCCCAGTAGCTCCATACGAGAATGTGAAGCTCTATACCCAGGGTGGCAAGGCTGAGTTCAAGAACATGAAGGTTCACAAGCTTGGTTTGTAATCATGTAGATATTGTATAGTCGAATTGTAGGTTTTAATGTTAATAATAAGGAGTCGCAACTTGAATATATTTTGGGTTGCGACTCTTTTTTTTGATAAAAAACGATGGGCGTTTCAAAAAGAATTAGTATTTTTGCGCTCATAATAAATACAACTATTGATGGAAAGACTTTATAAAAACTTAACTATACTATTTTGTATGATTCTTCTTCTAGGTTCTTGCACCCAGAAGAAGATGGTGATTGGTGTGTCGCAATGCTGCAGCGGAGTTTGGCGCGAGAAGGTGAATAATGAGATGCGACTGGCGCAGTATCAATATAAGAATGTGGATTTGCTGTTTACTACTGCAGAGAATGACGGGCAACGCCAGGCTCGCCAGATAGACAGTATGATAGCCAGGAAGGTAGATTTAATCGTGGTGGCTCCTGATAACGTGAATGATGTAACACCTGCCATCGAGCGAGCTTATCGTGCGCATATCCCGGTTATCCTCTTCGACAGAAAGGTAAAGACACCCCATTATACAGCTTCCATCGGTGGCGATAATGTAGAAGCGGGTAGGGAAGTAGCACGCTTTCTTGCCAGTAAACTGGATGGAAAAGGTACCGTTGTTGAGATTACGGGCTTGAAGGATGCTTCCCCTGTCATTGAGCGCCATCGTGGTTTCCACGAGGTGATGAAGAATTATCCGGGAATCAAGGTGGTTACCCTAGAAAGCAACTGGAAGATGGAGCGTGCCCAGGAGTTAATGAAGCAATATCTGGATAAGGGCGAACATGCGGATGGCGTGTTCGGACATAGCGACCTGGGTGCCATAGGAGCCTTTCTGGAAGCAGAGAGACGAGGCATTGATAAGCAGATGCTGATAGTAGGCATTGATGGAATGCCTGGAGAATGGGAAGGAGTGGATAGAGTGAAGAGAGGACAGTTTGCTGCTTCTTATGTCTATCCCACCCAGGGCGAGAAGATTATGGAATTGGCGATGAATATCCTTCAGGGTAAACCCTATAAGAAGGATAATGTGATGAAATCATTTCTTGCTACCCCTGAAAATTGCGATGCCATCGCCCTACAATATCAGGATTTGGAAGCCAAGATGAAGAATCTGGATCAGATTTCTGACAGTCTTGATTCTTATTCAGAGGTTTCCCGTATTCAGAAATGGATGATTATTGTTGCCATCGTCATCGTATTGGTTCTGCTCTTTGTCATCTACTATATATATAAGGTATATAGGCCGCAGCCTGTCGAGGTGACGATGGAGTGTAATCCTGACGACATTACCCCAGCGTTTGCGGATTGGATTGCCCAATCGCCCATCGACCGCATCTCGATGGGGGCGCAGACCTTCTCCGACGACCGCCTGCGCTTGCTACGCCGTCGCCATACGGCTGCTGAGGTGCGACGGGCCACGACGCTGCTGCGCCAGGCGGGCATCTGCAATATCTCCATCGACCTGATGTTCGGATTTCCGGGCGAGACCCTCGCCGACTGGGAACAGGACATCGACGAGGCCCTCCGTCTCGGCGTGGAGCATATCTCGGCCTATAGTCTGATGTACGAGGAGGGGACGACGCTCCATCGCTGGCTCAGCGAGGGGCGCATTCAAGAGATCGACGACGACCTCTCGCTCCGCATGTACGACTGCCTGGTGGACCGGCTTACTGCTGCCGGCTACCGCCACTACGAGATCAGCAACTTTGCCTTGCCCCAGCGCGAGAGCCGCCACAACAGTAGCTATTGGCGCGACGTGCCCTATATGGGCCTGGGAGCCTCTGCCCACTCCTTCGACGGACGGCAGCGGTCATGGAATGTGGCTGACATCGAAACCTATATCGCTGCCATCGGTCGTGGTGAACGGCCCTGCACGGTGGAGGCCCTCGATCCCGACACCCACTATGAGGACGTAGTGCTGACGTCGCTGCGCACCGCAGAAGGTATTGATCTGGGCAAGATCCGGCGCGACTTCGGTAGCCAGCGCCTCGACTTCCTCTTGGCTGCTGCCGACCAGGACTTGCGCCAGGGCTATCTCGTCCGCGAAGACGACCACCTGCGCCTCACTCGCCGGGGCATCTATCTGAGCGATGGTATCACAGCGCGCCTATTTGTATGATCGCTTTGTCTCACTGAACGATCGTTTCACCGATCTTTTGAATCATCGATCTTTTGAATCACCGAATCAAACAGAAACTTATGATAGAGAAAACTTTCGAGAAAAAATGGGCTGACAATCGTCAGCGCCTGTTGCAAGAAGACGAGGAGTATCAGCGCATCCTCCGCAGTTACCGCAAGCACAACTGGGCGGACGCATTGGTGGCGCCTGCCGCCCTCATCGGTAGCATGGAGTTTGTGGCGTGGCTGGGCGTTAAGTCGCAGGTGCTCAATTTTGTGATTTCCCTCGTCCTCGCCATTGTGTTTTTCTTTGTTTTCCTTTATTTCAAGGCTGTCAGGGTCAGTCGCAAGACGCTTGACGAGGTGGAGCAGCGCGTCAAGGAGGAGTATCGTCAGAAAGTAGGAGGGTAGGGCATCCGTACGATGCGTCCACCAAGCAGCAGACGCATCGTGCCGATGTCTTTTCCCTTAGATGTCGAGATCCGGAGCCTTCTCCGCACCCTGCGCAGCCTCAAACTTCGTCATGCGCTCAAAGCCATACATCCCGGCGAGGAGGTTGTTGGGGAAGCGGCGGATAGAGAGGTTGTAGCCCTGCACGCTCTCGTTGTAGCGGCGGCGCGCCTCGTTGATGCGGTTCTCCGTACCTTCTTCCTGCACCATCAGCGACTTGTAGTTTTCGCTGGCCTTCAGGTCGGGGTAGCGCTCCGAGACGGCGATGAGGCGGGAGAGTGCCTGCGTCACCTGGTTCTGAGCCTGCTCGAAGGCCTTGATCTTCTCGGGTGTGAGGTCGGCTGCGTCGAGGTGTATCTGTGTGGCCGCATTGCGTGCCTTCGTCACCTGCTCAAACGTCTCGCGCTCGTGCTTGGCATACGATTTCACGATTTTTGCCAGTTGCGGCATCATGTCGGCACGGCGCTGATAAGCCGCCTCCACATTGCTCCACGCCGTTGTCACCTCCTCTTGGTTGGACACCATGGAGTTGTAGCTGCTCACCAGCCACCCCACAATCATCAGGACTACCACGACGATAGACCCTACTTTCATTAGCTTCTTTGATTCCATATACTAATAGTTTTCTGATAATAATTCTGTTGTTGTCTCCGTAGTCTTGGTGGACTTTGGCTTCCTGTCGGAGCGGGTCCCGCTGTAGGCTTACCAGCCTCCGCCAGCACCACCTCCACCGAAACTGCCGCCTCCGAAGCTGCCGCCGGAGAATCCTCCGCCCCATCCGCTTCCGGAGTCGTTGGTGTGGCCCGGGTTGCCCCAGATGATGAAGGGGCCGCCAGAGCGTCGGCTTCCTCCTCCACCGCCGCCACCCTTGCCGCGGTTGTCCCTGCGGTTGAGGATGACGAGGACGACGACGATGCAGATCACGGTGAAGAGGACGATTGCCAGTCCTGCGCCAGCGTCCTCGTCGGTGTTTTCCTGGATCCCTGTCGTCCCGGTCTTCAGTTTCTTATAGACCGCCTGGGCCGTGGCCAGTACGGCCTGTCCGGGCTCTCCGCGCTTCATGTTGGCCACGATGCAAGCCCGCCCGATGTCGTCACACTCTATGTCGGTCAGGTCTTTCTCCAGGCCCTCTCCCGGAGCGATGAAATATCGGCGGTCCTCCACGGCTACGACCACCACCAGTCCGCGGTTGGTCTTCTTGCTTCCCACTCCCTGGCGGTTGCCCAGGTCCTGTGCGAAACGGAATGTGTCGCCGTTGCTCACGCGCTTTACGATGACGAACACCGACTCCACGCCACACTGCTTGTCGAGGCGCAGGAGATAGCTGTCGATAGAGTCGCGCTCCGCCTGCGAGAGGATCTCGTCGGGGTCGCAGACGTAGCGGCGCGCGTCGGTGAGGTGCACCATCGGGATGTCCTCTGCCTCCCACGTCTTTGCGTCCAGTCCCAGCACCGTCGCCAGTAGCATTATCAGCAATATCGCTTTCCTTGTTCTCATATCTATTATCACTGTCAGTCTTTTTGGGTTTCTGTTCCTACCGTTCGTTGCACTTCATCTGCGCATAGCCTACCAGCTGGTCCGTGCGTCCGCCGATCGGTCGGTAATAGACCAGTGCTTGGTAGCTGTTTTCTGTTTGGTAGAAGTTACCTTCTGTGGGGAGCAGGGCAGGGCGTCCTGCCTCGTCGATCATCAATAGTTGATAGTTGTAATAACCCAGTTTTAGCGGCACGTTGCATTCATAGCTCTGTGTCTCGGCATGGTATTCCATCCTGTATTGTGGCAGGAAGCGGTCCTGCGTGAAGTTGCCGTTCAGATAGACTGCCTCCTGAAAGGGCTTCTCGCAGCGGTAGCGGAAGTGTACCAGCAGGTAGTCGCTCTCCGTATTGGCTTGGTAGTTGTCTGAGTTGCGGATCACGAAGGCGCCGTCTGCGTCGGGGTCGTAGATGTAGTTGGGGCGTGGCTCTCCCGTCCAGGGGTAGGCATGATACTGCGTGCCGTCCCAGTCGATGCGATCTACTCCCATGGCTGCCACGTCGGTCGAGAGGATCTCAAACTTCCGATACTCGTTGCCCGCCCAGAAGAGGTAGTCGCCGCAGTGGCTCCACCTCAGTCCGTCGGCCATCGTATATTGCGGGCGAGCATTCCAGCGGGCGTCGTCCCAGCGCTGGTTTTGGAGCACCACGGTGGTGATCTGCCGCTGTGGGTCCGTCACCCTGTAGCCTCCATAGCCCACCTCCATCTCCACCTGCTGGTGGTGCTGGTTGATGGTTGCGTCCGTATTGGTCAGCACCTTTAGCCCCACGCCCATCTGTGCCTCGGCCGGCTCCGTCACCATGAAGGCAATGCGTGCCACCTCGCGGTCGTCGTCGTTCTCGTCGTAGATGGTCAGCAGGTAGTTGCCCGACCGCTTCATCGCACACTGTCCGTTGGGCAGCGTCAGTCGATAGTGGGTGTAGAGCGTGTTGGTGAGGATGCTCTCCTGCACGTCGTCGATGGTGTTGCCCGAGGCGAAGCCGTCGCAGTAGTCGCTCTCGAAGAGGGCTTCCGAGGGCTTCCAGTCGGCCTCGCAATGCGTCAGCCGGTAGGCGTAGCGGTGGTATTCGTGTGTGAGGTCGTCGAAACTGACGGACAGTTGCCCCCCACGGAGGCCGATGATGGGCATCCGTCTCCAGTCGTTGTCGGCAATGACCTGCAGCGACCGAATGTTGGGGTCGAGGATTTCGTGGCGCTGGGCCGTGGCGGCTATGCTGCCGAGGGTCAGCGCGGAAAGCCCGAGGGCCAGTCGCTTAGCAATGTTCATCCATCAACTGGTTGAAGAAATGGTCCAGGTCCTCGTCCAGTCCGTCCATCAGGTCGCCGCCCACGATGATCGTGTCGTCGTCCACGACGTAGAGCTCTGCGATGCTGTCCTTGTCGTCATCTTCGAGCACATAGCTGTAGGGTTTCATCACGCCAAGACCTTCCACCACCTGCCTCATCGCCGTCATCTGCTGGCGGAGCTGACTGGTCACCTTGTCGTAGAAGTCGTCCTCCTTGTTGTCTATCCAAGGCTCAACGACACAACGGGTTATTTCGTTCTCGTCGTCGTCGAACGCCATCACGTCGCCGCTTTCCTGCGACACTCTGACGTGAATGTCGCTCATCAGCGACGGTTCGTCACATGAGGGTAACTTTTGGGCAATCTTGTTGAAAAACCGCTCCAACGACTGTTTTGTCTGCTCTGTAGCTGTCATGGTTTTGCTTTCTTATTCTTGGGTTATGCTGTGTATAGCATATCTTACCGCAAAGATAGCCACAAAATCCGAGATTGAAGTCAATAAAAACATTATTTTTTGGGTATTTCTGTTTTTTAACCCAAAACGGCTTCATCCGAAATGAACGACCCGCTTGTTATGGTCGTTTCATTGTGCCCTGCTCTAAGGGAAAAGCTTCAATCACACGCTTCACCATGTACCCACCACGTATCGTCCTCCCTTCCAGCATATATCGATCTCATATTGTTTCCGTATTGTTTCCGTATTGTTTCCGCTTCCGGAAGCGAGAACGATAGGAGAACGATAGGAGAACGATACGGGATCGATACGGGATTAATACGTGATCAATACGTGATTGATACGAGACCGATACGAGAACGGTCTTTTCCGACTCCCAACCGAAGATGTTGATAAGAAATTTAACTTTTTCGTCATCGTTTCTTTTGATTATATTTTACATTTTAACCACTCGACGCGCCCTGCAATTCATGTGATTGATGACTAGCTTGCAAATTGCCATGGCGCAGCCACTATACAAAAATAGCCTTCCGTCCAGCCAAGTGCAAGCCGATTAGCATGAATTAACGCCCCATTAACTATTTCTCCGTATCCATTTAACAAAATCAGAATCAGGCTAAAAGCCCTTGCTGCGTCCATCTTCTTCGCCCTTTCCCGCATTTCTGTCAATGAGAAGGCCGCTTCGTCCGTCTTCTGCGTGTTGTCATAATACGTGACTTTGGATGGGTCTTAGTGGTAAACAAAGCCAACAAAGTGCTTTTTGTGATATCATGCAATTGAGGTCGTGATGGTTCTCCAAACCTCATTTTCATAACGAGCTATATAGCCGTTGATTATCCTGTATTATTAAAATGGCATTTTATATTTTGCCACAAAAGTTTAAAATGCCATTTTAATAAGCGAGTAGTTTTCTTCATCTTGCTTTGTTGTTTTGTCGTCTGTGTTGGGCTCGTGGTGAAGCTTGGTACAGATGCTTGCAAAATTAAAGATTTTTTAGGGAGAAAGGAGACGTTGACGAAAAGAGACGAGATTTTAAGGACTTTTAGCCACCCGTTTGGCAGCGGAACGGAATAAATTTCGTAATTTTGCAGCGTTTAATATATATAATGATGAAGCTGGATACATTGACCGCCATTTCTCCTATTGACGGACGCTACAGAGGCAAGACCGAGCCCCTGGCCGACTATTACTCAGAGTTTGCGCTGATACGTTATCGCGTCCGCGTGGAAATCGAATACTTTATCACGCTTGTGGAGCTCCCCCTGCCGCAGCTCAAGGGCTTTGACACGGCTCTCTTCGATCGTCTTCGCAGCATCTACCGCGACTTCACGGAGGAGGATGCCGCCCGCGTGAAGGACATCGAGAAGGTGACCAACCATGACGTCAAGGCCGTGGAGTATTTCATCAAGGAGCAGTTTGACGCCATCGGCGGACTGGATGCCTACAAGGAGTTTATCCATTTCGGACTCACCTCGCAGGACATCAACAACACGAGCGTGCCCTTGTCCATCAAGGAGTCGCTCCTGGAGGTCTATTATCCCCAGGTCGAGGAGCTCATCGACCAGCTCCAGGCTTATGCCGAGGAGTGGAAGGACGTACCGATGCTCGCCAAGACCCATGGCCAGCCCGCCTCGCCGACGCGCCTGGGCAAGGAAATCGAGGTCTATGTCTATCGCCTGCGCGAGCAGCTCGACGCTCTCAAGGCCTGCAAGTTCACGGCAAAGTTTGGTGGCGCCACGGGCAATTTCAACGCCCACCACGTCGCCTACCCCGAGTATGATTGGCGCGCCTTCGCCAACCGCTTCGTCTCCGAAAAACTCGGACTGGAGCGCGAGCAATGGACCACGCAGATCAGCAACTACGACCACCTGGGCAGCATCTTCGACGCCATCCGCCGCATCAACACCATCATGATTGACCTCGATCGCGACGTCTGGATGTATATCTCGATGGAGTATTTCCACCAGAAGATCAAGAAGGGTGAAGTCGGTTCGAGCGCCATGCCCCACAAGGTCAACCCCATCGATTTCGAGAATAGCGAGGGCAACCTCGGCGTGGCCAATGCCGTGCTGCAGTTTCTCGCCGCCAAGCTGCCCGTGAGCCGTCTGCAGCGCGACCTGACCGACAGTACCGTGCTGCGCAACGTAGGCGTGCCCGTGGCCCACAGCATCATCGCCATCCAGAGCACCCTCAAGGGACTTCGCAAACTTATATTAAATAAGGAGAAAATCGCACAGGACCTCGACAATATGTGGCCCGTCGTGGCTGAGGCCATCCAGACCATCTTGCGTCGCGAGGCTTACCCGCATCCCTACGAGGCCCTGAAGCAGCTCACCCGCGGCAACGAGAAGGTGACGGAGCAGACCATCCACGACTTCATCGCCACGCTCAACGTCAGCGACGAGGTGCGCAAGGAACTGCTCGCCATCACGCCGCACAACTACACAGGTATCTAATCAAGACAATTTTATATATTACTTGGCCGTGAGGCCATATCTATCATTCAAAACAATACTGTTATGGCAGAAGAATTAGAGAACAAGCAGGAACCCGTTTACGGACAGGATGAGCGTGGCCGCGAGGCCAACTCTTCTGAGAGTCAGGGTAATAGTGAGCAGAAGGATTATCGCTCATCGCGGCCTCAGCGTCCGCGCATCCACTCGCAGCGCGCTTACAGCAGCGACCGCAGCAACCAAGGTGGCGAGGGCGGCTTCCGTCCAGAAGGCTTCGGAGCAGGACTCCAGGGCGCGCAGGGCGGACAGTATCAGGGCGGCTATCGCCCGAGAAACAATTATCAGGGTGGCTACCAGCAGCGTCAGCAGGGTGGCTATCAGCCCCGTCAGCGTCAGCAGGGCGGCTATCAGCAGCGCCAGCAGGGTGGCTACCAGCAGCGCCAGCAGGGCGGCTACCAGCAGCGCCAGCAGCAGGGCGGTTATCAGCCGCGCCAGCAGCAGGATGGTTATCAGCCGCGTCAGCAGCAGGAGGGCTATCAGCCGCGTCAGCAGCAGGGCGGCTATCAGCAGCGTCAGCAGGGTGGCTACCAGCAGCGTCAGCAGGGCGGCTACCAGCAGCGCCAGCAGGGTGGCTACCAGCAGCGCCAGCAGGGTGGCTATCAGCAGCGCGGCTATCAGCAGCGGGGCTACCAGCAGGGCGGCTATCAGCAGGAGGGCTTCCAGCAGGGCGGCTACCAGCAGCGTGGCGGCTACGGACAGCCCCGCAGGCAGCATACGCCGGGCTACAATCCCAACGCGAAGTATTCGCTCAAGAAGCGTATCGAATATAAGGAGGAGAACATCGATCCCAACGAGCCGATTCGCCTGAACAAGTATCTGGCCAACGCCGGAGTTTGCTCTCGCCGTGAGGCCGACGAATATATCCAGGCTGGTGCCGTGCTGGTCAATGGCACGGTAGTCACAGAGCTTGGCACGAAGGTCTTGCGCTCCGACGAGGTGAAGTTCCGCGACCAGCCCGTCACGATGGAGAAGAAGGTCTATGTGCTGCTCAACAAGCCGAAGGACTATGTCACCACGAGCGACGATCCGCAGCAGCGCAAGACCGTCATGGACCTGGTGAAGAACGCTTGCGAGGAGCGTATCTACCCCGTAGGACGCCTCGACCGCAACACCACGGGTGTGCTGCTTCTGACCAACGATGGCGACTTGGCCAGCAAGCTGACCCATCCGAAGTTCCTCAAGAAGAAGGTCTATCACGTCTATCTCGACAAGCCCGTCACGGCCACGGACCTGCAGAAGATCGCCGAGGGCATCGAGCTGGAGGACGGCGAGGTGCATGCTGACGCCATCGAGTATGCCAGCCCGACGGACGAGAAGCAGGTCGGCATCGAGATCCACAGCGGCAAGAACCGCATCGTGCGCCGCATCTTCGAGAGCCTTGGCTATCGTGTGGTGAAGCTCGACCGTGTACAGTTTGCCGGTTTGACGAAGAAGAATCTGCGCCGCGGCGACTGGCGTTTCCTCACCCAGAAGGAGGTGGAGATGCTGCGTATGGGCGCATTCGAATAAGTACTCATCTCACAACACCCTCATCCCGTCTTCTCCTTAAATATATATAGGGCCTCGGGGAGCCGTGCGGATTGTAGTTCCGCATGAACACTACCAGCGCTCTGTGGAGAATTGGGGGATGGGGATGCTTGTAGAGAGCAACAATCTTCAAACAACACAAGAGATGAAAAGAACAAAAGTGGTCGATGCACTCAAGTGTACCGACTTCGGAAAAGACATAAATGTGAAGGGCTGGGTGCGCTCGCATCGCAGCAGCAAGGCCGTAGATTTCATTGCCCTCAACGATGGCTCGACGATCAATAACATCCAGGTGGTGGTAGATCCGGCCACGGTGGATGCCGAGACGCTCAAGAGCATCACCACGGGAGCCTGCCTCAGCGTGGTCGGCACGCTCGTGGAGAGTCAGGGCAAGGGGCAGACCAGCGAGATCCAATGTAAGGAGATCGAGGTCTATGGTCTTTGCCCGGCCGACTACCCCATGCAGAAGAAGGGTCAGAGCTTCGAGTACATGCGCAAGTATGCCCATCTGCGCCTGCGCACCAACACCTTTGGCGCCGTCTTCCGCATCCGCCACAACATGGCCATCGCCATCCATAAGTACTTCCACGATCATGGATTCTACTATTTCCACACGCCGATCGTGACGGCCAGCGACTGCGAGGGCGCGGGCAACATGTTCCAGGTGACGACGCTCGACCTCGACCGTGTCGCCAAGGCGGGAGAGGTGGACTACTCCAAGGACTTCTTTGGAACGAAGACCAACCTCACCGTGAGCGGCCAGCTCGAGGGTGAGCTTGGAGCCACGGCCCTCGGCGCTATCTATACTTTCGGACCGACCTTCCGTGCCGAGAACAGCAACACGCCGCGCCACCTGGCTGAGTTCTGGATGGTGGAGCCGGAGGTAGCCTTCCTCGACCAGGAGGGACTGATGGACCTCGAGGAGGACTTCATTAAGTATTGCGTCAACTGGGCCCTGGACAACTGCCGCGACGACCTGGAGTTCCTCAACAAGATGATCGACAAGCAGCTCATCGCCACGCTTGAGTCGGTAGTCAAGGAGGACTTCGTCCGACTGACCTACACCGAGGGTATCAACATCCTGGAGGAGGCGGTCAAGAACGGTCGCAAGTTTGAGTTCCCCATCACGGGTTGGGGTATGGACCTGTCGAGCGAGCACGAGCGCTACCTCGTGGAGGAGCACTTCAAGCGCCCCGTCATCATGACCGACTATCCGAAGGAGATCAAGGCTTTCTATATGAAGAAGAATGCCGACGACAAGACCATGCAGGGCACGGACGTCCTCTTCCCGCGTATCGGCGAGATCATCGGTGGATCCGTGCGCGAGGAGAACTACGACAAGCTCGTGGCCGAGATTGAGGCCCGCGGCATGAAGGCCAGCTCCTACGACTGGTATCTCGACACGCGTCGCTATGGCTCCTGCCCCCACGGCGGTTTCGGACTGGGCTTCGAGCGCCTTATCCTCTTCGTCACGGGTATGCAGAACATCCGCGACGTCATACCCTTCGCACGCACACCGAAGAACGCCGAGTTCTAAAGACCGCGGAGCTCTCAAGTTTCCCGAGGGGTCTCAAGACCGCAGAAGGTTGATCCGCATGGCGCGCTCCTCGCAACATGACGAAGAGCCGCGTCGTCTGCGACAACAGATACTAAAGACCAAGGCCATCTCTCCTCCCGCAAGGGCAGGCGAGGTGGCCTTGACTTCTTTTCCACCCCATGGGAAAAGGGAAATGCTGGTGGGGTAAGAATTTTTGTGGGCTTTTTCTGCCTTTTTGTTTGGCACTCCCCATTTTTTTTCTTAACTTTGCATACCAGAACATATCAATACTAACGAAAAAATAACAAGACAATGGACAACAACCAGAAGCCGCAGCAGCAAGGCTTGCAGATCGACCTCAGCCCCGAGGTATCCAAGGGCATATATTCTAACTTCGCCATCATCTCTCACTCGAAGAACGAGTTTGTAGCTGATTTCGCCATGTTGCTTCCCGGCATGCCGAAGGCACAGGTCGGTTCGCGCGTGATCCTCGCTCCGGAGCACGCCAAGCGTCTGCTCGCAGCCCTCAACGACAACATCACTCGCTACGAGAAGGAGTTTGGCAAAATTGAATTGCCGCAGCAGGGTGGTGCTCGCACCGTCGCCCCGTTCGGTACGCCGAAGGGCGAGGCTTAAGCCAGGCTAAGTGTTTTAAATTTTCATAATGTGAAGTTTTTGGCATCCGGTCCTCTTCATCGAGGGCAGGGTGCTTTTTTTGTGATAGTATTTCCAATCCTTGCGGGGCGGATATACTGTACTTGTTGTTTGCTTCATAAGTAGGCTGTATTGAAAGAACGCTAACCACCCCAGCCGGATGAGCACAAAAAAAGCGCACCCATCGGAATGTCGTGCCATAGTTTGACCATTCCAATGCGTGCGCGGTCGTTTGGGTAATCGACTAAACTATTGCTTGTTGCCGCCTCCTGTCGAGATGCCGCCCACTATGTCGTCGTTCTCGATGGTGCGGTCCACGGACTTCACTCCTCCGCGGAGCGAACCAAAGCGCCACGAGATGCTGATGCCTACATGTCGTTGTGAGCCCAGCCATGTCTGGGTGCCACGGAAGTCGCCCTGGACGGTGTGGGAGGGATAGGAGCGCAGGTCTGGGCCGAAGAGGTTGCCTGCCGACAGGCGTACCGACAGGCGGTCTTCCTTGAGGAAGGAACGGCTGAGCGAGGCATACCAGTAGTGGGAAGGCTCGGAGTAGGCATAGACGCTCTCCACCTCTTTGCCGATATTGAAACCTCCGTTGAGGCCGAAGGTGAGTTTCCAGGGTAGCTTCTGGGTGAAGTTGATGGTGTTCCAGCTGCTCCATCTGCTATGCTCAAGCCCCGTCTGGCTGTCCTTCTTGGTGAGATAGAAAATGTTGGGACCTCCACCCAGGTTGGCGCCTCGCCAAAGGGCGGTCTGCACGTAGGCCCAGAGCATCCAGCTACGGCTGTGGAGAAGGTCGCCATAGGTCGTGACGGAGAGGCCGTTTTGGTCAAACCACAACTGTCCGATCTGGTTGTTGCAGAACGTATGGCTGATGCCACCCATCCAGGTGGCCTTGGTCGTGATGTAGTTGTACTCCAGTTGCAGGTTGTAGTTGCGCGAGCTGTTCAGCCCCGGGTTGCCATAGCTCAGGGAGTTGGGGCTCCTTTCTTCGGCGGGGTTGAGGTAGTCGATGCCGGGGCGGTTGATGTTGGATGAGAACGAGAGCTTCAGCGACTGCGCGTCCGTCAGGGCGTAGCGCACGGAGGCCGAGGGGACCCAGTCGTGGAGCCGCTTGTGGAAGTCAGACTGCGATCCGTCGGGGTATTCTGCCTTCAAGAAACTATATTCATAGCGCAAGCCTACTCGTGCCTGGATCTTGCTGCCCGAGTAGAGCCACTCCGTGTAGGCTGCTGCTATCTGGGTGTTGTGCTGGAAGAGGGAGTGCTGGTTCATCTCCTCCGCCCCCGTATAGGTCAGCCATACGTCCGACTCACTCGTGCGGAAGATGTATTTTGCACCCGCATTCCACTTGAACCACTTCCCTAGCGGGCGTACGTAGTCGAGCTGGAAGGTATGCTCGTCAAACTGCGTGCGGCTGTTGTTTTCGTAGCCTGTGTAGCTGACGGGCAGGTTGAAGATGTTCAGGTATTGCTCGGTCTTGTCCTGGTGGGAGCGGGTGGTCTGCAACTGATAGGATGCGGTGAACACCTCTCCCTCCTTGCGGGTCTTGTGTTGGTAGTCCAGTCGTCCTCCGAAGTTGTAGGCGTAGTAGGTCGGGAGCTGGGCGTTGACGTTGTAGAAGTAGGCCAACTGTCCGTCGCCATTGGTCATACGCTCGTATCCGTTCACGCTTCCGATGCCCGCATTGTAGTAGTAGCCACCAAAGTTGAGAGTCAGAAGGTTGAGCGAATCGACCTCGTAGCTTGCGCTGATGTTGCCGTAATGGACGTTTGTCATCACGGTATTGCGTGAGCGCGACTCCATCGTCTGGTCCGTTTTCAGGTACTGGCGGGTCGCGTCGTTGCCTTGGTCTTTCTTGTCGTGCTGGTATCCATAGTTGATGGACGTGGCCAACTTGCCTTTCTGTATCGTCAGCATAGTACCCATGCCCGGCCCTTGGCGCAAGGGGTTGTAGTTGGCCGACACCGTGCCCGTCACGCCTGCCAGGTGGGAGTTGTTCTGCATGACGAGGTTGAGGATATATTGTGTGCCCTCGGCATCTTCTTTGGCGCCTGGGTCGGTGATGACCTCCACCTTCTTGATCTGTGAGGCAGGGATCGACTTGAGCACGTCCTTGAGGTTTTGTGAGGAGAGGGTGGGGTCGGGGTGGCCGTTGCGATAGACCTTGAACGAGGGCGATCCCTTGATGCTGATGTTTTCCTGACCGTCTATGGTCACGAGGGGCACGGAACGGAGCATGTCGAGGGTGTTCTTGGTGCGTGCCGTCTCGTCGTTGGCCACGTCGTAGGTCAGCTTGTCGATGTCGTTCTTGACGAGTTTGCGCTGGGCCGTTACCGTGACGTCTCCCAGGTCGTAGGACATCGTGTCGATGGCCAGCGAGTCGGGTTCAGCTGCTGCGGCTGGAAGGGCGGCCATGGCGAGGCTGGCAGCCATCCCTCTCCATGACAAATGGTGGAGGATTGTCCTCTGTATTTTGCCTTTGGTGTTGTCTCTTCCCATGATGAATCGTTCTTTGTAGTCTTTAATATCTCTTGTTGCGTCTCCTCCCCTCCCGATAGGAGAGGGGAGGAGGCGGGTATTATTCCCTTTTGCTTTCTTCCCACTTTTGGGCTACTTCATCGATACTGATGTTGAGCAGCCGCATCTGGCGGAACAGTTCGGGCAGGGTGGTCTCCATAAACTCCTCCTGCCGTCTTTGGGCGATGTGGTGGCGTGCATCCTCGGCGACAAAATAGCCCATGCCACGCTTGTTGAAGATGATTCCCTCGCGGGCGAGCAGTTCGTAGCCTTTGATGGCGGTATTGGTATTGACCTGTAGCAGAGCCGCATACTCTCGGACGCTGGGTATCCGTCCGCCAGGCGGATAGTTCTCCGCCATGATCTCGTCGGCCAGACGGTCGGCTATTTGCTCGAAAATGGCCTTGTTATTCGTGAAACTCATAACTGTAGTCCTTTCCTTGCTTGAGATTAGCGACCAATGGTCAGTTTTTCTTCCTTGACGTTGCTGCCCGTGCCGACGTTCTTCGTCAGCGAGCGGATCGTGCCCGAGAGGTCCACGTTGCTCGCCCCGCTGGCCGAGAGGAGGGCTGTGTCGCAGTTGTTGAACTTCAAGTCGGCCTCGCTTGCGCCGCTAAGGTCTGCCTTGATGGTCTCCACGCCCGTGAGGGAAGCCTCCAGTTCGCTCGCTCCGCTCAGCCTTGCGTTGAGCTCGCGACTTTCTACGTTCTTCAGCTGAATGTCGCTGGCGCCGGATGATTGCAAATTGACTTCGCCGCAAGCAATGTGATCAATATCGATATCGGATGCGCCATCAGCCTCTATATGGGTCTTGGCACAACGGAGCGTGCCCAGTTCCAGGTCGCTTGCCCCACTGGCCTTGAGCTTGAAGTCGTCGGCTGTCTGGATGTGCTTGGCCTTCAGGTCGCAGGCGCCGCTCACCTCTACGCGTCGAAGCGACTTCGACTGGATGGTGATCGTGATCAGGTCGATCGGGTTTTTGCCAATCCTCGGACCCTTGTTGGGCAAAGGCTTGCAACTGAAGTAGAGTCGCTTGCCCTTTTGTACTACCTTTACGTAGCCGATCAGTTTCTCCGGGCCTTCTACCGTCACCTTGGGGGTAGTGCCTTCGGCATAGACGACCTGGAGACCGCCTGAGAGGTCTATTTCGTCGTAGTCGGTCACGGCGACGTTCTGCTTGCGGCTGGGGCCAAACTCCTCTTGGGTGGAGTGGACCCTACAACTACTGGTCACCAGGATGGTGGCAAGGGCGATGAGTTTGATGCAAATGGTTTTCATATTCTTGTCCCTTTCTTTTATGGGGGATAGCATGTTTTGCACCTGCCGCTCTTTCCTATATACGCAGCAAAATGCAGTTTTGTGACATAAGCCCCCTAGTCTTTAATGTTATTTACCAATTGAAGAAGCGATTGTTAATGACCTGCAAGCGCTTGAAGATGCGAAATGACAACCAGTAGTTGAGCACGGTCAGCAGCAGGAAGAGGATGGACGTGCCGTGCATGAGGGCGTCTCCAGCCCACGGCACGAACTCGATACTGTAATCGCTGTCCTTCAGCGTGTCGAGGAATAGGAAGCCACCGATGGCGATGGATAACGTCGTCAAGGTGGCAAGCGCGCCCAGGGTGATGATGGCCGATAGCCAGCGCAGCTTTTTGAAGAATAGACCGCTTAGAAGATAGAACGAGTGGAGCCAGAGGATGTTCGGAAGTCCGGCCCATGCCATCTGTGCGTTCTTGCCAAAAAACTTGCTTAATAGGTCGAGGGCGTCGGAGAAGGCGAGCGGGGTGAGCAGCAATGCTTGCTTGTGGTCGGTCAAGAGCGAGATGAGCCATTGCACCACGTCGGCCACAAAGAAGGAGACGAGGGGAACGACAAAGGCTGTGAGCAAAACGCCGATATAGCTGGTGAGGAATTTCTCGGCATTGGAGGCCGGCAGCATGAGGAGCGACGTGCGCTCTTGCTTGCTTAGCAGGTTGGGGAACACTTGGACGCCGCAGAAGGCGAAGCAGCCTATCCACAACAGGGTGAGGTCGTCGCTCTGCGTTTGGAGGTCTCTATGGGAGACATACTTGACGAAGAGGAACATGAGGATGAATGCGGATGTGGCTACGCCCGTAATCTTTAGCAGGGTGGCACGGTGAGTGGCAAGCTGCCATTGGGCGTATTGCTTCATGCGCTGTATATTGAACTGGGTCATACTGTTTCTTTTGTTGGGTTCTACAATTTACATTTGAATCTTGCCTAAGGTGACGGCCGAGAAGAACATCTCCAAGTTGAGTTGTGTCTCCGGCTCGTTGGCTGCATGGGGGACGATCACGTTGTTGCCTTGGAGAGATGGTTCGGCATAGAGCACGTCGTTGCTCATCTCGTTGGCCTGTCTGGTCTCAAAGCTGTAGCGCTGCGTGATCTCGCCCACGCTTGCGTCGCAAAGTAGACGCGACTGGTCGAGGATGACGACGTGATCTATCAGCTGCTCTACGTCGTGGACCTGGTGGGTGGCGATGATGAGTGTCGTGTCGTCCGACAAGTTCTTCGCCACTACTTGACGAAACGTGGCTTTCGAGGGAATGTCCAGGCCGTTGGTAGGCTCGTCCATCAACAGCCACTCTGTGCCTGCGGCAAGGGCGACGCTCATAAACACTTTCTTCTTCTGACCCATCGAAAGCTGGCGCAGGTCGCGGACGTCGGGCAGTTCGAAGGCCGAGAGGCAGTCGTTGAGCACCTGTTCGTTGAAGCGGGGATAGAAGGGACGGATGAGTGAGACGTATTTCTGAAGCGACATCTCGGGCAGCGAAAACTCTTCCGGCACGAGGAAGATGCGGCTGAGCATCAACGGATCGCGCTGGGCCGATTCCATGCCGTCGATATAGAGATGGCCCTTCTTCGGGCGGAGTAGTCCCGAGGCGAGGTAGAGTAGGGTACTCTTGCCCGTTCCGTTGCTCCCCAAGAGGCCATAGGTATGGCCCGATTCGAGCTTAAGCTGGAACCCGTCGAACACCTTGCTTGAGGCGCCCGGGTAGGAAAAGCTGAGGTTCTGTACTTCAATCATATCCTTGTCTGTTTTTGGTTTTTATTCGTTATTGTTCTCTTGTTAAAGTGCACTACCTAAATAGTACACTGCAAAAGTATGTATTTTCTCTTTCTGGTGCAAGTTTTGGCATAAAAAAATGCGCGTAAACACCAAATTAGTAAGAAAAGTTGTCAAATATACCGTTAGCTGGCCTTGTCCTTGCTCTTTATTCATGCTTTTTTCTCGGTTTCAGTTTGCTACCCTTCTTCTATTCTTCTGCCATGTGCTTATTAGATAGAGGATTTGCTTGCGCGCGTACATTATATAGTATATAAAGTGACGGAACCTCGGAGGTGATCCTTCATCATGCTAATAACCCCTTTTGTATTGTGGTTTTGTGAGGCGCCGTCGTCGTCTTATTCGTTGTAGTTTGCTGGATTTTCACTTCTGCTACAGAGAATCGCTCATAGTTTATGCTGGTTAAAAAATACAAACGGATATTATTTGTTGCTAATATTTTCCGGTCCTCAAAATTTTCCTCTCTATATAGTTAGGTCATTTCGGGAAATCTTCGTACCTTTGCACCTCGAAATTGCATAGTGGTAAAATGTCCTTTTGGGACGATACACTGCGATTCGCAAAACGTTGATAATAAACAAAATAAATATAAATAAAAAAGTAAAACAATGCCTACTATTTCGCAATTAGTAAGAAAAGGCAGACAGGTAATCGTGGACAAGAGCAAGTCTCCCGCGCTGGACAACTGTCCTCAGCGTCGTGGTGTTTGTGTTCGTGTCTATACGACGACCCCTAAGAAGCCTAACTCGGCAATGCGTAAGGTTGCCCGTGTGCGTTTGACCAATCAGAAGGAGGTCAACTCCTATATCCCCGGAGAGGGTCACAACCTTCAGGAGCACAGCATCGTGCTGGTTCGTGGCGGTCGTGTGAAGGATCTCCCTGGTGTGCGCTATCACATCGTCCGTGGTACGCTTGATACGGCTGGTGTAGCCAACCGTACGCAGCGCCGCTCTAAGTATGGTGCAAAGCGTCCTAAGGCTAAGAAGTAAAATTCTCCCGTTCTGCGAGGGCCGAGTAGTTTCTGATAGAGACAAGGGCTTGACCCTCGCGGAATAAATAGCCACCCCAACCCCTAACCGAAGATAACAGGCGGAGATGTCTGGTATCAAGGTGTAAGAGCTAAAAATCGAAAGAAACATCGTTTTGCTGGAGAATGGAAATCAATAAGGTTGAGTAAACGCCCAAGTGTGGGTATTGAAGAACGCAAAGACGACAGCCTCCGCAGAATAGAATTTCAAATAATAAAATGAGAAAAGCAAAACCAAAGAAGCATGTGATCCTCCCGGATCCGAAGTTCAATGACCAGAAGGTCACCAAGTTTGTCAACCACCTGATGTACGACGGTAAGAAGAATACCTCTTATGAGATCTTCTACACTGCCCTCGAGCTCGTAGGCGCCAAGGTGAAGAGCGAGGAGAAGACCCCGCTTGAGGTTTGGAAGCAGGCCCTCGACAACATCACTCCGCAGGTGGAGGTGAAGAGCCGCCGTATCGGTGGTGCTACGTTCCAGGTTCCTACTGAGATTCGTCCCGACCGCAAGGAGAGTGTCTCCATGAAGAATATGATCGCCTTCGCACGCAAGCGCGGTGGCAAGAGCATGGCCGAGAAGTTGGCCGCTGAGATCATGGACGCATTCAACAACCAGGGTGGTGCGTTCAAGCGTAAGGAGGATATGCACCGCATGGCTGAGGCCAACCGTGCTTTCGCACACTTCAGATTCTAATCTTTTCACACATTAAGGACAAGGTAATAAGACAATGGCAAATCGCGATTTACATTTGACCCGTAACATCGGTATCATGGCTCACATCGATGCCGGTAAGACGACCACATCAGAGCGCATCCTGTTCTACACAGGTAAGACGCACAAGATTGGCGAGGTACACGATGGTGCGGCCACAATGGACTGGATGGCGCAGGAGCAGGAGCGTGGTATCACTATTACTTCCGCTGCCACCACATGCTCTTGGGAGTATAACAAGAATAAGTATAAGATCAACCTGATCGATACTCCGGGTCACGTCGACTTCACGGCCGAGGTAGAGCGCTCGCTGCGTGTGCTCGACGGAGCTGTTGCTACCTATTCCGCTGCTGACGGCGTTCAGCCGCAGTCAGAGACTGTGTGGCGTCAGGCTGACAAGTACAACGTGCCGCGTATCGGTTATGTCAACAAGATGGACCGTTCGGGTGCCGACTTCTTTGAGACCGTGCAGCAGATGAAGGATATCCTGGGTGCCAATCCGGTTGCTATCCAGATTCCTATCGGTGCTGAGGAGAACTTCAAGGGTGTCGTGGACCTCATCAAGATGAAGGCCATCCTGTGGCACGATGAGACGATGGGTGCTGAGTATGATATCGAGGATATTCCTGCTGAACTCGTTGACGAGGCTGAGGAGTGGCGTGAGAAGTTGCTCGATGCTGCCTCAAGCTTTGACGATGAGCTGATGGAGCTCTACCTTGATGGTAAGGATATTCCCGAGGAGATGATCATCGCTGCTATCCGCAAGGGTTGTATCTCTATGGAGTGCACGCCGATGCTGCTCGGTTCTTCTTACAAGAATAAGGGTGTTCAGCCGCTTCTCGACTATGTTTGCGCCTTCCTTCCCTCTCCGCTCGACACGGAGGCTATCGTGGGCACGAACCCCGATACTGAGGAGGAAGAGGATCGCAAGCCGAGCGAGAATGAGCCGACTGCAGCTTTGGCCTTCAAGATCGCTACCGATCCGTTCATGGGTCGTCTGGTGTTCTTCCGCGTTTATTCCGGTAAGGTCGAGGCTGGTTCTTATGTCTATAACCCGCGCTCGGGCAAAAAGGAGCGTATCAGCCGCCTCTTCCAGATGAACTCCAACAAGGAGATCCCCATGCAGTCCATCGACGCTGGTGACATCGGCGCTGGTGTGGGCTTCAAGGATATCCGCACGGGTGATACCCTCTGCTCTGAGGAGCATCCGATCGTGCTGGAGTCTATGAGCTTCCCTGACACGGTGCTTTCCATCGCCGTGGAGCCGAAGAGCCAGGCAGACATCGCCAAGCTCGACAACGGTCTTGCCAAGTTGGCCGAGGAGGATCCGACGTTCACCGTCCGCACGGACGAGCAGAGCGGCCAAACGATCATCTCTGGTATGGGTGAGCTTCACCTCGATATCATCATCGACCGCTTGAAGCGCGAGTTCAAGGTGGAGTGCAACCAGGGTAAGCCGCAGGTCAACTACAAGGAGGCTATCTCACGTGCCGCTCAGAGCCGCGAGACCTTCAAGAAGCAGTCTGGTGGTCGTGGTAAGTTCGCTTGTATCGACGTCACCATCGAGCCGAAGGATGAGGACTTCAAGGAGGGCGACTTGCAGTTTGTCAATGTCGTCAAGGGTGGTAACGTGCCTAAGGAGTTTATCCCCTCTGTTGAGAAGGGCTTCCGCGACTGCCTCTCCAATGGTGTGCTCGGTGGCTTCCCGATGACGGGTCTGAAGGTCACGCTCACCGATGGTAGCTTCCACCCGGTCGACTCCGATCAGCTCTCCTTCGAGTTGGTCGCTCACCAGGCCTTCAAGAAGCTCTGTCCGATGGCTGGTCCGGTCCTCATGGAGCCGATCATGCGCGTAGAGGTTGTTACGCCGGAGGAGAACATGGGTGACGTTATCGGCGACTTGAACAAGCGTCGTGGTCTGGTTCAGGGTATGGACGAGGCTCGTAGCGGTGCTCGTATCGTCAAGGCTATGGTTCCGTTGTCGGAGATGTTCGGCTATGTGACCGCCCTGCGTACCATTACCTCTGGTCGTGCTACTTCTTCTATGGAGTACGATCACCACTCACCGGTTTCCTCTGCTCTTGCCAAGGAGATCTTGACGGAGCTCAACGGCCATCCCGAGTTGGTGAAGTAAAATGAATCTTAACTGTCCCGGGAGGGAGCTTTCTCTCCCGGGATGGTATGAGATATAAAGGATGGTGGACGCCAGCATAGCGAATGACTCTTATGAGGGCGTATCCCCGTCTTTTTCAAGAACAAAATTATTTTATTCAATTAATTATTTTAAAACGACATGAGTCAAAAAATTCGCATCAAGCTGAAGTCTTACGACCATCAGCTCGTTGACAAGTCGGCCGAGAAGATTGTCAAGGCTGTCAAGGCTACGGGTGCTATCGTCAGCGGCCCGATCCCATTGCCCACGCACAAGCGTATCTACACGGTCAACCGTTCGACCTTCGTAAACAAGAAGTCGCGCGAGCAGTTCCAGCTCTCCGATTACAAGCGCCTCATCGACATCTATAGCTCTACCGCCAAGACGGTGGACGCGCTGATGAAGTTGGAGCTTCCGTCGGGTGTTGAGGTCGAGATTAAGGTTTAATGCCTACGTTTTATCTATTCAAGTCATTTAGAAACACATTATTGAAATGCCAGGATTATTAGGAAAGAAAATCGGAATGACATCCGTTTTCAGTGCCGACGGCAAGAACGTGCCGTGCACTGTTATCGAAGCTGGTCCTTGTGTTGTAACCCAGATTAAGACCGTTGAGAAGGATGGTTACAAGGCTGTTCAGTTGGGTTTCGGCGAGGCTAAGGAGAAGAATACCTCTAAGCCGATGCAGGGACACTACAAGAAGGCCGGCACAACGCCCAAGAAGCACTTGGCCGAGTTCAAGTTTGATGAGGACTACAACCTCGGTGATACCATTACGGTGGAGCTGTTCAACGACGCTCAGTTTGTAGATGTCGTCGGTACCTCCAAGGGTAAGGGTTTCCAGGGTGTTATGAAGCGTCACGGATTCGGTGGCGTCGGTCAGTCTACCCACGGCCAGGATGACCGTGCTCGCAAGCCGGGATCTATCGGTGCCTGCTCCTACCCCGCTAAGGTGTTCAAGGGTATGCGCATGGGCGGCCAGATGGGAGGCGACCGGGTTACTACCCAGAACCTCAAAGTGTTAAAGGTAATTCCAGAGCACAATCTGCTCCTCGTAAAGGGCAGCGTGGCTGGATGCATTGGTTCAACCGTAATCATCAACAAGTAATGGATATTAACGTATTGGATATCAAAGGTCAGGAGACCGGCCGTAAGGTGACTCTCAGCGAGAGCGTCTTCGGTATCGAACCAAACGATCACGTTATCTACCTTGATGTGAAGCAGTACATGGCTGACCAACGCCAGGGTACGCACAAGAGCAAGGAGAGAAGCGAGGTTTCTGGTTCAACCCGCAAGCTCGGACGTCAGAAGGGTGGCGGTGGTGCTCGCCGTGGCGACATCAACTCACCGGTCCTCGTAGGTGGTGGTCGTGTCTTTGGACCGAAGCCCCGCGATTATCGTTTCAAGCTCAACAAAAAAGTAAAGAATCTTGCTCGTAGATCAGCACTCTCCTACAAGGCTCAGGAGCAGGCTATCCTCGTGGTAGAAGATTTCAACTTTGAGGCTCCGAAGACGAAAGATTTCGTAAATATTGCTAAAAATCTTAAAGTAGACGGCAAGAAGCTCCTTCTTCTTTTGCCGGAAGCAAATAAAAATGTATTTTTGTCTGCTCGCAACCTCCAAAAGGCTCATGTGATGGTAGCAAAAGACGTCAATACGTACAAGATTTTGGATGCTGACGTGCTCATCGTCACGGAGAATTCGCTGAAGGCAGTTGAGGGTATCTTGAACAAGTAAAACAAAAAAGGAGACATAAAATATGGGATATATCATTAAGCCAATCGTCACTGAGAAGATGTCGAAGCTGACGGACAAGTCTTCTTTGGACAAGACCCGCACGAAGAAGGGCGAGAAGTACACTATTCCGGCACAGCCGAAGTATGGCTTCATCGTCAAGCCCGAGGCCGACAAGGCAGACATCAAGAAAGAGGTCGAGGCTCTGTACGGCGTCAAAGTGTTGGCTGTCAACACAATGTGCTATGCAGGCAAGCGCATGTCGCGCTACACGAAGCAGGGTCTTGTGAAAGGCCAGCGCAATGCCTTCAAGAAGGCAATCGTCACCCTCAAGAACGGTGATGCTATTGATTTTTACAGCAACATTAAATAAAAAATGGCAGTACGTAAGTTAAACCCGGTCACTCCGGGTCAAAGACACAAGGTTATTGGCACGTTCGAGGATATTACTGCATCCGTGCCAGAGAAGTCTCTCGTTTACGGCAAACGTTCTACCGGTGGTCGAAACAACACCGGTAAGATGACTGTCCGCTACATCGGCGGTGGTCACAAGAAGAAGTTCCGTCTGGTCGACTTCAAGCGAGAGAAGGATGGTGTTCCAGCTGTAGTGAAGTCAATCGAGTACGATCCTAACCGTTCGGCTCGCATTGCTTTGCTCTTCTACGCTGATGGTGAAAAACGTTACATTATTGCTCCTAATGGACTGCAGGTAGGTGCTACGCTGCTTTCTGGCGCAGAGGCTGCGCCGGAGGTGGGCAACGCTCTTCCTCTCTCACGCATTCCTGTCGGTACGGTGATCCACAACATCGAGCTCCGTCCGGGTGAGGGTGCGCGTTTGGTTCGTTCGGCTGGTAACTTCGCTCAGCTTACTTCTCGCGATGGCGCATACTGCGTTATCAAGCTTCCTTCTGGTGAGACTCGCCAGATCCTCTCCGCTTGCAAGGCCACTGTGGGTAGTGTAGGCAACTCTGATCACGCTCTGGAGCAGTCTGGTAAGGCTGGACGCTCACGCTGGTTGGGTCGTCGTCCTCACAACCGTGGTGTCGTCATGAACCCGGTCGATCACCCGATGGGTGGTGGCGAGGGTCGCCAGTCTGGTGGACACCCGCGTTCACGCAAGGGCTTGTATGCTAAGGGTCTCAAGACTCGCGCACCGAAGAAGCTCTCGAACAAGTACATCATTGAGAGAGCTAACAAGAAGTAAACTTATTAAGCGTTAAATTATGAGTCGTTCAATCAAAAAAGGTCCGTACATCAACGTATCGCTTGAGAAGAAAATTCTTGCCATGAACGAAAGCGGCAAGAAGAGCGTCGTGAAGACATGGGCCAGAGCATCGATGATTTCCCCGGATTTCGTGGGACACACCGTTGCAGTTCATAACGGAAACAAATTTATCCCTGTTTACATCACCGAGAACATGGTAGGCCATAAGCTTGGTGAGTTCAGCCCCACGCGCCGCTTCGGTGGCCACTCAGGCAACAACAAGAAGTAAGCAGGCAATTTCATCCATTTATAGAATAGAATAATGGGAGCAAGAAAACATATAAAGGCTGAGGCACTGAAAGAGGCCAAGAAAAGCCAGTATTTTGCTACGCTCAAGGGTTGCCCCTCTTCCCCGCGCAAGATGCGCTATGTTGTTGACATGGTCCGCGGAATGGAGGTAAATCGCGCGTTGGGCGTGCTTCGCTTCTCTAAGAAGGCTGCTGCAGCAAATGTTGAAAAATTGCTGCGTTCTGCAATCGCCAATTGGGAGGCTAAAAATGACCGCAAGGCAGAGGACGGTGAACTGTTCATCTCCAAAATTTTCGTTGACGAGGGTGTGACGATGAAGCGCATGCGCCCCGCACCGCAGGGACGCGGCTACAGAATCCGCAAGCGTTCCAACCATGTGACGATTTTCGTCGATTCGAAGAATGCTGACACTAACGATGACAAATAATAAGGAGTAGAATGGGACAGAAAGTTAATCCAATTAGCAACCGCTTGGGTATTATCCGCGGTTGGGACTCGAATTGGTTCGGTGGCAAGGACTTTGGCGATAACCTGGTCGAGGATCAGAAGATTCGTCAGTACCTCAACAAGCGCTTGGAAAAGGCAAGCGTCTCTCGAATTGTCATCGAGCGTACATTGAAGCTCGTCACCATCACTATCTGCACGGCTCGTCCGGGTATTGTCATCGGTAAGGGTGGTGCTGATGTTGATAAACTCCGCGAGGAGCTGAAAAATCTCTTCAAGAAGGAGATTCAGATCAACATCTATGAGGTGAAGAAGCCGGATCTCGATGCTACGATTGTTGGCAACAACATCGCACGTCAGCTGGAGGGTAAGATTGCTTACCGCCGCGCTGCCAAGATGGCTATTCAGAACGCTATCCGTTCTGGTGCTGAGGGTATCAAGATTCAGATCTCTGGCCGTTTGAACGGTGCTGAGATGCGCCGCAAGGAAATGTTCAAGGAAGGTCGTACTCCGCTGCATACGTTCCGCGCTGACATCGACTACTGCCAGTGTGAGGCTCTCACAAAGGTAGGTCTGCTTGGTGTGAAGGTTTGGATTTGCCGTGGTGAAATCTACAACAAGGTGGATTTGGCTCCCAACTTTGCACAGGAGAAGGAGTCGCGCCGTCCGAACAACGATCGTCGCGATCGTCGTGGTGGCCGCAGAAGAAACAATAACCGTTAAAAGCAGAAGCTATCATGTTACAGCCAAAAAGAGTAAAATATAGAAGACCACAAGATGGCCGCGGCAATAAGGGTAATGCCCACAGAGGAACGCAGCTCGCGTTTGGATCTTTCGGCATCAAGACCCTTGAGGCAAAGTGGCTTGACAGCCGTCAGATCGAGGCTGCCCGTGTGGCCGTGAACCGTTATATGAATCGTCAGGGTCAGGTCTGGATTCGTATCTTCCCTGATAAGCCCATCACCCGTAAGCCTGCTGATGTGCGTATGGGTAAGGGTAAGGGTGATCCCGCAGGATGGGTTGCACCTGTTACCCCAGGACGTGTCCTCTTTGAAGTAGAGGGTGTCAGTTTCGATATTGCTAAGGAGGCTCTTCGCCTCGCCGCACAGAAGTTGCCGGTTAAAACGAAGTTTATTGTCAGACGTGATTTTGATAAAAACGCTTAAGGTATGAAGATGACTGAAATTAAGGCTCTCGCAGACAAGGATCTGCGCGAGAAATTGGAGAACGCTGTGGCTGCTTACGACCAGATGAAGCTCAACCACCAGATTACTCCGCTTGAGAATCCATCTCAGATCAAGGCGGCCCGTCGTGACATCGCTCGTTTGCAGACTGAGCTTCGCGCTAGAGAACTGAATAAATAACAATGGTCCAGATGGAAACAAGAAATTTTAGAAAGGTAAGACAGGGTGTTGTTGTCAGCAACAAGATGGATAAAACCATTGTTATTGCCTCCAAGTTCAAGGAGAAGCACCCTATTTATGGTAAGTTCGTCCAGAAGACGAAGAAGTACCATGCCCACGACGAGAAGAACGAGGCTAATGTGGGCGACACTGTAATGATTATGGAGACCCGTCCTTTGTCAAAGACGAAGCGATGGAGACTGGTTCAAATCGTAGAAAAAGCTAAGTAAATATGATACAGGCAGAATCAAGACTTACTGTTTGCGACAACAGTGGTGCTCGTGAGGCTAAGTGCATTCGCGTACTTGGTGGTACGGGTCGTCGCTACGCCAGCGTAGGCGACGTAATCGTTGTGGCTGTACAGAACGTCATCCCATCGAGTGAGTTGAAGAAGGGTGCAGTATCCAAGGCTTTGATTGTTCGCACAAAGAAGGAGATCCGTCGTGCTGACGGTTCCTATATTCGTTTTGATGACAACGCTTGCGTGTTGTTGAACAACGCTGGTGAGCTTCGTGGAAGCCGTATTTTCGGCCCCGTTGCACGTGAGCTCCGTGCTGTGAATATGAAGGTCGTTTCTCTTGCACCTGAGGTGCTCTAATATTTAAAAGCAAATAGAAATGGCAAAAACCCATATTAGAAAGGACGACAAGGTTATCGTTCTCGCAGGTTCTGACAAGGGCAAGACGGGCAAAGTCCTCAAGGTACTCCGCGATGAGGATCGCGTAGTGGTAGAGGGCGTGCATGTCGTGTCGAAGAGCACGAAGCCGAATGCGCAGAATCCGCAAGGTGGCATTATCAAGCAGGAGGCTCCTATTCACATCTCCAATGTTAGTCTGATCGATCCGAAGAGCGGAAAGGCTACTCGTATCCGTGTGGAGCACGAGGGCAAGAACGTGAAGCGTATCTCTAAAAAGTCAGGGGAGGAAATCAAGTAATGGATACAGCACAGTTAAAGAAGCAGTATAAGGAGCAGATTGCTCCTGCTTTGCAAAAGCAGTTCAACTATTCTTCGGCAATGCAGATTCCTGTCTTGAAGAAGATTGTCATCAACCAGGGTCTCGGCGACGCAACGCAGGATAAGAAGATTATCGACGTTGCTATCAACGAGCTCACCTCTATCACCGGTCAGAAGGCGGTCGCTACTTTCTCTAAGAAGGATATCGCCAACTTCAAGCTTCGTAAGAAGATGCCGATCGGTGTGATGGTTACATTGCGTCGCGAGCGCATGTACGAGTTCCTTGAGAAGCTTGTCCGCATTTCCCTGCCGCGTATCCGTGACTTCAAGGGTATCGAGAGCAAGTTTGATGGCCGTGGCAACTATACGTTGGGTATCTCTGAGCAGATCATCTTCCCGGAGATCAACATCGACCAGGTGGACCGCATTCAGGGTATGAACATCACGTTCGTTACCTCTGCTCCGACCGACGAGGAGGGCTATGCACTGCTCAAGGCTTTCGGTCTTCCATTTAAGAACGCTAAAAACGATTAAGAGATATGGCAAAAGAATCTATGAAAGCCCGTGAGGTAAAGCGTGCCAAATTGGTGGCTCGTTATGCCGAGAAGCGTGCTGCATTGAAGAAGATCATCGCTACCTCGAACGATCCCGCGGAGGCTTATGAGGCTGCTCGCAAGTTGCAGTCCATTCCCAAGAATGCGAACCCGATTCGTCTTCACAACCGCTGCAAGATTACGGGTCGTCCGAAGGGATACATGCGCCAGTTTGGCCTCTCCCGTATTCAGTTCCGTGAGATGGCCTCTCAGGGTCTTATCCCGGGCGTGAAGAAGGCCAGCTGGTAAAATCGCAAAATTAGAATGTATTGTCAGGGACGGATTCTTCCGTCACCTGGCGATCATTTCCAAGATAAGCGTATTTTTTAATATTGTCGGGGGAGTCCCGATTAATTAAACTTTTTATATTTTATGACAGATCCAATAGCAGATTATCTGACGAGACTCAGAAACGCCATCATGGCTCATCACCGTGTGGTTGAGGTTCCTGCGTCTAACATGAAGAAGTCCATCACGAAGATTCTCTTCGAGAAGGGCTACATCCTCAACTACAAGTTTGTAGAGGATGGTCCTCAGGGCACGATCAAGGTGGCCTTGAAGTATGATCCCGTAACCAAGCAGAGCGCTATCAAGAAGTTGACTCGCGTCTCTACTCCTGGTCTTCGCCAGTACACGGGCTACAAAGACATGCCGAGAGTTATTAACGGACTTGGAATTGCTATCATTTCCACTTCCAAAGGTGTAATGACCAACAAAGAGGCTGTCGCCGAGAAGATCGGTGGTGAGGTTCTTTGCTACATCTACTAATCAGGAGGATTTAACATGTCAAGAATAGGTAAACTGCCAATTCAAATTCCTGCTGGCGTTACTGTAACGCTGAAGGACAATGTCGTTAGCGTGAAGGGCCCGAAGGGCGAGCTCTCACAGTGGGTAGATCCTTCCATCCAGGTCATCATCGAGGATGGTGAGGTAAAGTTCAGTATTGACGAGGCAAACGAGACTGACATCAAGCAGAAGCAGTCTTTCCACGGCCTTTACCGCTCTTTGGTCAACAACATGGTTGTTGGTGTGAGCGAGGGCTACAAGAAGACGCTTGAGCTCGTTGGTGTGGGTTATCGTGTGAGTAACAAGGGCAACCTCATTGAGTTCTCTCTCGGATATACGCACCCCATCTTCCTCCAGCTTCCTGCAGAGGTGAAGGTTGAGACGAAGAGTGAGCGCAACCAGAACCCCATCATCACTCTCGAGACTTGCGATAAGCAGCTTCTTGGTCTCATTTGTGCAAAAATCCGTTCTTTCCGTATGCCGGAGCCTTATAAGGGCAAGGGTATCCTGTTCCAGGGTGAGGTTATTCGCAGAAAGTCTGGTAAGACGGCTGCAGCTAAGTAACTTTAATAATTGCTAAGATTATGACGACAAAGAAAGAACAAAGAAGACTTAAGATTAAGTTCCGCATTCGCAAGAGTGTGAAGGGTACCGCAGAGCGTCCTCGTTTGAGCGTTTTCCGCAGTAATAAGCAAATTTATGCACAGGTCATCAACGATATCACTGGCACTACGCTTGCCTCTGCTTCTTCGTTGGGACTTGAGAAGATGAATAAGACTGAGCAGGCCAAGAAGGTCGGCGAGCTGGTTGCCAACAAGGCAAAAGAGGCTGGTGTCGAGAAAATCGTCTTCGATCGTAACGGTTATCTTTATCATGGTCGTGTGCAGGCTCTGGCCGACGCGGCTCGTGAGGGAGGTCTTAAATTCTAATCGATTATGGCAATGAATAGAGTAAGAGTTAATAGTGACGTAGAGCTTAAAGACCGTCTGGTTGCCATCAACCGTGTGACCAAGGTTACGAAGGGTGGACGTACTTTCACGTTTGCAGCCATCGTGGTCGTAGGTGACGGTAAAGGTGTGATCGGTTGGGGTCTTGGAAAGGCCGGTGAGGTAACCGCTGCCATTCAGAAGGGTACCGATGCTGCCAAGAAGAACCTCGTGAAGGTTCCCGTGCTGAAAGGTACTGTTCCCCATGAGGTTGAGACCCGCTTCGGTGGTGCTCAGGTGCTGATCAAGCCCGCTGCTGCTGGTACTGGTTTGAAGGCTGGTGGTGCTATGCGTGCCGTTTTGGAGAGTGCAGGTATCACCGACGTGATCGCTAAGTCAAAGGGTTCTTCCAACCCTCACAACTTGGTGAAGGCTACCATTTCCGCACTCACGCAGATGCGTGATGCTTATATGGTTGCTGGTGAGCGCGGTATAGCCATGGATAAGGTTTTTAATGGTTAATCACAGGAGGTTCAATACAATGGCAACAATTAAAGTTAAGCAGATTAAGAGCCGCATCAACGCTCCGATTGATCAGAAGCGCACTCTGTTGGCGCTCGGTCTCCGTAAGATCTCTCAGGTTGTTGAGGTTGAGGATACTCCGAGTGTCCGTGGCATGATTCGCAAGGTTCATCACCTCGTAACGGTCGTTGATTAATTCATCTTTAAAAGGATTCATAGATTATGAAATTAAATAATTTGAAACCAGCCAAGGGATCTATCCACAGCCGTCGTCGTATTGGCCGTGGTCCAGGCTCTGGTCTTGGTGGTACTTCTACCCGTGGTCACAAGGGTGCTAAGTCTCGTTCTGGTTACAAGCATAAGGTAGGTTTCGAGGGTGGCCAGATGCCGCTCCAGCGCCGCGTGCCGAAGTTCGGATTCAAGAACATTAACCACAAGGAGTATTTGGCTATCAACCTCTCTGTGCTCCAGGAGCTTGCAGAGGCCAAGAACCTTACCGTGATTAGCCCTGTCGAGCTTCGCGAGGCTGGCTATTCCAAGGCAAAGGGCCTTGTTAAGATTCTTGGCAATGGAGAATTGAAGGCCAAGCTTGAGGTGAAGGCTCACGCATTCTCTAAGACTGCCAAGGAGGCTATCGAGGCAGTGGGTGGTATCACAACTATTATCTAGGATTAATGAAAAAGTTTATAGAGACACTGAAGAACTGTTGGAGGGTGGAGGATTTGCGCCAGCGACTCCTCATTACTCTTCTGTTTACGGCTATTTACCGTTTTGGGTCATTTATTGTCTTGCCGGGTATCGATCCCAATGAGCTCGGCAGACTTCAGTCGCAAACCGCAGGCGGCTTGATGTCGCTTTTGGACATGTTCTCCGGTGGTGCATTCTCCAATGCGTCTATCTTCGCATTGGGAATCATGCCGTACATCTCGGCCTCTATCGTCATGCAGCTTCTTGCCGTCGCGGTGCCTTACTTCCAAAAGTTGCAACGCGAGGGCGAGAGCGGCAGGAAAAAAATCAATTGGTACACTCGTATCCTTACGGTGGCCATCCTGTTCTTCCAGGCTCCGTCTTATCTGATCAACCTGAAGATGCAGGCATCGGCTGCCTTGGCTTCTGGTGTCAGTTGGACTTATTTCATGATTCCTGCCACATTCATCCTTGCCGCAGGTTCAATGTTCATCCTGTGGTTGGGTGAGCGCATCACCGATAAGGGCGTGGGTAATGGTATTTCGCTCATCATCATGATTGGTATCATCGCGCGTCTGCCTCAGGCCTTCATCCAGGAGGTCTCCAGTCGTTTCACTGCTATTACTAGTGGTGGTCTCGTGATGTTCATCGTGGAGCTCATTATCCTCTATGCAGTTGTATGCGCATCCATTCTTCTCACGCAGGGCACCCGCAAGGTACCTGTGCAATACGCTAAGCGCGTTGTCGGTAATCGTCAGTACGGCGGAGCACGTCAGTACATTCCGTTGAAACTTTTCGCTGCCAATGTGATGCCTATCATCTTTGCTCAGGCATTGATGTTCATCCCGCTGGCCATCGTTCAGTATTCTACCGACAATGTCAGTCCGGTTCTCCAGCAGTTGTTGAACAACAAGAGTTTGTTGTATAATTGCGTGTACGTTGTTCTCGTGATCGCGTTCACCTACTTTTATACAGCTATCACGCTCAACCCTGTTCAGATGGCAGAGGACATGAAGCGCAACAACGGTTTCATTCCTGGTGTCAAGCCAGGTAAGGATACTGCTGATTACATCGAGACTGTGATGTCACGCTTGACATTGCCGGGCTCTTTGTTCATTGCTTTCATTGCCATTATGCCGGCCTTGGCTGGATTGCTGAATGTGCAAGACTCTTTCGGTCAGTTCTTCGGTGGTACGTCTCTTTTGATTCTCGTTGGCGTGGTGATTGACACCCTGCAGCAGATCGAGTCTCACCTGATGATGCGCCATTACGATGGTCTCCTTAATTCTGGCCACACCCGTGGCAATGCTGGTGTAGCTGCCTACTGATTCTGAATCAGTGCAGGATGAGGATATTTCTGAAGACCGAAGATGAGATAATTCTTTTACGAGCGGCCAGCCAGTTAGCGACACGTGCGCTAATAGAGGTTGGCCGCCACGTAGTACCTAGGTTGGCCTTGAGCCACCTGCGGAACAAAGTGGTCAACGCAGTCATGCGGACTGTACCCACAGAGTCGAATTCAGGTAAGGAAGCACTGTCCTCCGACACCGAGTTCACTTTCTTCGTTAACGGAGCCTACATTAAGCCCTCTTTAGAAGGAGAGTGCATGCTCTGTGAAAGTGATTGGCTTACTGTCAACTGTTGGGTTTGTCTAGATGGTTATTATTCTTTTGGAGCTCATACTTTTATAGTGGGAAGTTCCCAAGATGACGAACCAATGATATCAACCTTAAGAGACATGCTTCGCCAAGTAGTGCGACGTGCATCGGCAGGCCATTCGATCAAGGAGATGAGCAGAACAGTATATAGTCTCCATTCTCACGATCCCTATGTCTTACAAAAGACTTTTGGTCATGGTGTGGGACGGAATAGGGTGGAAAATCCGATTTTGCGGATGAATCCTGGGGTAAACGATACTGTACTACTTAAGGAGGGTATGTGTCTAGTGATAGCGTTAGCGTTCAAGCATGGCCGATCGCATTTTATCAAGCCTCGACTGATGCATGAATCCACTTTTCACAATCCGTTCGTTCCCTTCGGAACCACCGTTGTTGTACGACCGGGTAGGCCAGAAATATTAACATCGTTTGAAACAATAGTAAAGTAAAGAAGGACAAACAGTAAGAGATTATGGCAAAGCAAGCCGCTATAGAACAGGACGGAACTATCATTGAGTCACTCTCCAATGCTATGTTTCGTGTTGAGTTGGAAAATGGGGTTGATATCACAGCCCACATTTCGGGCAAGATGAGAATGCACTACATCAAGATCCTCCCTGGCGATAAGGTGAAGGTCGAGATGAGTCCCTATGATTTAACCAAAGGTCGAATCGTTTTTCGATATAAATAAATAGCTTTATGAAGACAAGAGCATCATTAAAGAAGCGTACCCCCGATTGCAAGATCGTGCGTCGCAAGGGACGTCTTTTCGTTATCAACAAGAAGAACCCTAAGTTCAAAACGCGTCAAGGCTAAAGTTAAAATTGCATAAAAAGGATGCTGGGTCAGAAAAATTCAGTAACTTTGCGTGCTTTTTAGCGTAGTTAAGACATTTAACAAATTTAAGTTTATCAATGGCAATTAGAATTGTTGGAGTAGATTTGCCCCAGAACAAGCGTGGCGAAATCGCATTGACCTATATCTATGGTATAGGCCGAAGTAGTTCAGCAAAGATTTTGGATAAGGCCGGCGTGAGCCGCGACCTTAAGGTCTGCGATTGGTCAGATGACCAGGCCGCCAAGATCCGTGAGATTATCGGTGCTGAATTCAAAGTAGAAGGTGACCTCCGCTCAGAGATTCAGATGAACATCAAGCGTCTCATGGACATTGGTTGCTACCGTGGTGTTAGACATCGTAATGGTCTTCCCGTTCGCGGACAGAGCACTAAGAACAATGCTCGTACCCGTAAGGGTAAGAAGAAGACTGTTGCTAACAAGAAGAAGGCTACTAAGTAATTTGTAGGAGGAAATTAATTATGGCAAAAAAATCAGCAACATCTAAGAAAAGAAACGTGCGTGTTACCGCGATGGGTCAGCTCCACGTTCACAGTTCGTTCAACAACATTATTGTATCTTTGGCCAACGATGAGGGTCAGGTTATTTCCTGGTCTTCAGCTGGTAAGATGGGATTCCGCGGTTCCAAGAAGAACACTCCGTACGCTGCCCAGATGGCAGCAGAGGATTGCTCTAAGGTGGCTTTCGACCTCGGTCTTCGCAAGGTGAAGGCATTCGTTAAGGGTCCGGGTAATGGCCGTGAGAGTGCTATCCGTGCCGTCAATGCCTCTGGCATTCAGGTTACGGAGATCGTCGATGTTACTCCGCTTCCGCACAACGGTTGCCGTCCTCCCAAGCGTCGTCGTGTCTAATATTCTCATCATTTTTTAAGCATATATTTATTATGGCAAGATACATAGGTCCTAAATCAAGAATTGCACGCCGTTTTGGCGAGGCCATTTTCGGCGAAGATAAGGTTCTTTCCCGTCGCAACTTCCCCCCGGGGCAGCACGGCAATAACCGTCGTCGTAAGGTGTCTGAGTATGGTGCTCAGCTTGCTGAGAAGCAGAAGGCAAAGTACACCTATGGCGTTTTGGAGCGTCAGTTCCACAACATGTTCAACGCTGCAGCCAAGGCTGACGGTATCACTGGTGAGGTGCTTCTTCAGAACCTGGAGAGCCGTCTCGACAATGTCGTCTTCCGTCTTGGTATTGCTCCTACTCGCGCTGCTGCTCGTCAGCTTGTCAACCACAAGCACATTGTCGTCAATGGCAATGTTGTAGGTATCGCCTCTTACCAGGTGAAGCCGGGTGATGTAGTTGGTGTTCGCGAGAAGGCCAAGAGCCTTGAGGTGATTGAGGCTGCTTTGGCAGGCTTCAACCACAGCAAGTATCCTTGGTTGGAGTGGGATGAGAACAGCAAGAGCGGTAAGTTCCTTCATAAGCCTGATCGTGCTGACATTCCCGAGAACATTAAGGAGCAGTTAATCGTTGAGTTGTACTCAAAACAATAATTATAATCATTGAATTAATGGCGATATTAGCATTTCAAAAGCCCGACAAAGTAGTGATGCTGGAGGCCAACGACCATTTCGGCAAGTTCGAATTCCGTCCGTTGGAGCCTGGCTTCGGAGTTACTATTGGTAACGCCCTGCGCCGCATCCTTCTCTCGTCGTTGGAGGGCTACGCTATCAACACGATTCGCATTGCGGGTGTTGATCATGAGTTTTCCTCCGTACCCGGCGTTAAGGAAGATGTTACCAACATCATCTTGAATCTCAAGCAAGTGAGATTCAAGCAAGTAGTGGAAGAATTTGAGAATGAGAAAGTTAGTATCACCGTCGAGAATTCCACTGAGTTCAAAGCAGGTGACATTGGCAAGTATCTTACTGGATTTGAAGTGTTAAATCCCGATTTGGTGATTTGTCATCTCGACTCTAAGGCTTCAATGCAGATTGACTTGTCGATTAACAAAGGCCGTGGCTATGTCCAGGCTGAGGAGAATCGTCAGTACTGCCTTGATGTAAACGTACTCCCAATCGACTCGATTTACACCCCAATCCGTAATGTCAAGTACGCTGTTGAGCCGTTCCGCGTTGAGCAAAAGACCGACTACGATACACTCGTCCTTGAGGTTACAACCGATGGTTCCATCAGTCCCAAGGATGCGCTGAAAGAGGCCGCCAAAATCCTCATCTATCATTTCATGCTCTTCTCTGATGAGAAGATCACGCTGGAGAGTCCTGATACAGAACAGAATCAGGAGTTTGATGAGGAGGTGCTCCACATGCGCCAGTTGCTCAAGACCCGTCTCGTTGACATGAATCTCAGTGTTCGTGCCCTCAACTGCCTTAAGGCCGCTGATGTTGAGACGCTTGGCGACTTGGTACAGTACAACAAGACCGACCTCTTGAAGTTCCGCAACTTTGGTAAGAAATCGCTCTCAGAGCTTGATGATTTGCTCGAGGGTCTGAATCTGACCTTTGGAACCGATATTACAAAGTATAAACTGGACAAGGAGTAATCCCATACGTGAAATAAAAGGGTAGCTAACCCGTCCAAACAACAGAAACAGAAATGAGACATAATAAAAAATTCAACCATCTGGGCCGTACTGCTGATCACCGCAAGGCCATGCTCGCCAACATGGCTATCTTTCTGATCCGGCACAAAAGAATCACTACGACCCTCGCAAAGGCCAAGGCACTGAAGAAGTACGTTGAGCCGCTTATCACCCGTGCAAAGGACGACTCCACCAATAGCCGTCGTGTTGTCTTCCGCTATCTTCAGGACAAGGAGTCCATCAAGGAGCTCTTTGGCCCGATCGCAGTGAAGGTTGCCGACCGTCCCGGTGGTTATACCCGCATCATCAAGCTGGGTCATCGTCTGGGTGACGCTGCTGACATGGCTTTCATCGAGCTCGTCGATTTCGATGAGAACATGGCTAAGACTCCGAAGGCAGAGGCTAAGAAGACTCGTCGTAGCCGTCGTTCTACGAAGAAGGCTGCCGATGAGACTGTCGTAGCTGAGGAGGCTCCGAAGGCTGAAGAGGCAAAGGCTGAATAATTTTAGCTCACAATACGTTTGAAAGATCCCCAGATGTAAGTCTGGGGATTTTCATATCTCAACTTTTGTGGTCCTTTCTCCACTCCATAGCATTGTTTTTTGTTGGTTCGCATAGTCCTACCGCGCTTTTGCCCTCAATCGCTTGTTCGGTCCAGAATGAGATTTTTACAAAAATTCACTACTTACTCCTTCTATAATTCTTCCCCCAATTCGAGATAGTATAGCTCTTTTCATCGTCCTAATATCTTATATTACCACACAATGATGCCGCAAAAGTTGTATCCCTCCCTCATCTACTCACCAAAAAGGCATTTTCTCACTTTTTTCTAAACTATGACAAACTTTGGCATCGATAACCTATACCTTTGCCAACAAAAATTTTGAATTATGAAAATGAGCTCTTTATTAAGAAAACTGTTGCTCCACGCAATGAAATTTCTGGGCCTCTGCTTATTGAACTACATCCTTATGTCGTGCTATATCGTGATTGGCCACGACAAGGGTTGGCCCAAGGCTGCCTACATGTACTCGCACTTCCACAAATTCGTCGTCCCTATCAGCTCGGTTCTGACGCATGATGATGTGGCGCCACAACAGTCGTATCTCCTTTCCGGGACACTCTTTCTTCTCTTTCAGCGAGTTCATTTGGGTTTATAGATAGCTTGGACCATAAAGGGACAACACTTGACGAGCGGCTTTTGAAGGATATCGCAAGCAAAACTATAAGCATTTCAAAGTCTTGCAAGAAGCAGATTGAGAATATGAAGAAAGCATTCCGCGAGAACAACTTCAAGGATGCTACAAACGGTAAGGTTATCGCTAATGTATGATGATGTCACCATATAATCTGGCAGAAGTCATTACAGGTAGCCCATTTGCCAAGCCCGTCGATAGGCCCTTGTTGCTGGAGAAGTCAGAGCGTGTATCTCAGTCCGAGGCGCACCTCAAAGGTCTGTGCGTGGACGTTGGTGTGGTACTTGTACCTCGTGTCGCGCATATAATAGGAAGCTCCAGCTTCTATGCTCAGATTTTTCTTCAAATAGATATTAAACCGCGGGCTCACCACCAGCAGCGAAGCACTACCCTTGTCGCCCTGCGCATTGAGATACAGCGGGTCTGAGTGTTCTAGTTTTTCCTGTGTATACCCCTTCCATGTGTAGATCTTGTAGAAGTCGGCAGCGAGCGAGAAGTTGCCGACCTTCGGAAACTCCATCAGTGTCTGCGCCTTGAGGCTGAAACCGCTTCCCATGTTGTAGTCGCGGTCGATGACGGTGTAGTAGTCGCTCAGCGAGCCTCCCAGCAGGATGGCGTCGAGGAAGAGGCGCTGCTCCATGCTCCCCATATTGCCCACGCGCGGGAAACGGAAGATAAAGCCAGGGCCGATGCTCGCAGCCTCCGAAATGCGATAGGGCACCTGCTGGCTTCCTTCCTTCACGGGCTCCGAGTCGTAGTAGTTGAAATGCTGAAAAAGTCCGAACAGCGAGGTCACGCCTTCGCCCTCGTAGATGTTAGTACCCCAAAGCCTTCCTAGCAGATGGACACTAGTGATGAGCGGTTGGTTTGAGCTAACACCGACAGTGATGTTGGCTGTGAAATAGTCGTAGGGGCGAGTTTGTTCGCTGTCGAAGGGGTCTCCATAAGCCAGTCCAAAGTCCACATAGGGATTGTGCTCGCCGCGGAAGATGCCGCCCTCGTCGGCCAGGTAGCGGTCGCCTGTTGCCACGCTGAAAGCTACAGGAAGAGCCAGGTAGTCGTGGTATTTGTAGTAGTCTCTTCTCACTTTCCATGCTTTGCCGCTTACGATACGATTGAAGCCCTGTATCGGATTGATCAGTGTCCCTGCCAATTCCCTCAGGAAACGGCTGAATCCATGAGCACGGTCGTCGAGCACCAGTGCACTCACACGGTTCGTTATCTCGCCGATAGCAACACCTCCTAGCGTTGTTGCCATCACGTCGTTGATGGCGGGTGGCTCTGTCTCGCCGCAAAACTCCCACATCAGACTGCCACAGAGTGCATAAGGGATAGACTCCCAGAAGCTCATCCCATTGCTTCGTGCAGAGTTGAAGTAGAGCCCACCATGATAAGGGTGAGCAAACAGGTTGGTGGAAAACTGGTCATTGTCCCATACAAAACCCGTCTCGAAGTTGTGTTTGATGGAGTGCATGCTGATTCTGGGAAACTCCTCTCCTAGTGCCCAGCAGTCAAACCGGTTCACGAGTACATTGATGCTTGTCACCTCCAGGGCTGCCAGCCACGGCCGTTTCCGCTGGTTCTCGGGGTTGTGGAATGCGTAAATGCGTGCTGTATCGCCTATCTCCTCCTGCGCTTCGGGGAAGAGCTTCGCCATGGGTCTCGCATGTCGTCCGTAACGCACGGCGATGCCTGCTTCGACAATAGGCCGCGTACGATACTCTCGATTCTTGTTGTAGTAACACGTCGTACCGTAGCCGACGGAGGCAAATGCCGACAGCGTGCGGTTTATCTGATAATCAGCGTTGAGACGCGCCTGCAGCGAATAGAGCCTTTCGGGCCTACTATCCGTCTCGTGTTGGAATGTCTCTATATGGAAGAAGCCCACGTCACCGCTGATAGTCCAGCGTGGTGATAGCGTGAAGTATTGTCCCAGACGGTAGTATATCGCTCCAGAGAAGTCCTTGTCCAGACCCATGTAGTGCGTGCCGAAGCCCAGGATACTGTATGTACTTCGGTTGCGGAATCGCAGAGCCAAGTTTGTCTTGTTGCTGTTGCCACCAAAAGCCATTACGTCAATGCGTGTCAGTGGGTTGATGTTCACCAATCCTATTTTGTGCGCCGTAGTATCGCGGCTATAGTTAAGCAGACCTATTTGCACGCCACGTGGATGACTGATGCAGGCATTGAACAGTCCTATTTGTGATCCGTTCAGCGTGTCCGCGTAGTTGTATGCACCAATCTGCAGCCCGCGCATGTATGACGAACTGATGTTGGCGAGGGCGGTAAGTTGAATACCCTTCTCCACACCCCGCGAAATGTTTGTCACGCCGCCTATCTGAATGCCGCGAAATGAGGAAAGACTCACGTTGGAGAATCCCGCGAGCTGTACGCCTTTGATGCCTGTGCCGATGTTGGACAGTCCGGCGCATTGCAGACCCCTCATCTCCTGATGTGCCAGAGAGGTCATAGCGTTGAGTTGTACACCGTGCAAGAGATTGGTGCTTCCCAGAAATCCCATATTGAGATAGGCCATAACTTTGTCCCCCGTCTTCTTGTTCAGGGTCATGGCGAGGTCGTGATGACGACGTGGCAGCGAGTCTGCTTTCTCCACTGAGTCCGTGCCCACCGAGATCGGCATAGCCTTCGTAGTGGTACATACCGTCAGCATGATCACGATGTTTAATATCAGTTTCTTGTCGAGTTTGTTCATCATGTCCAGTTCTTTGGAAGTGCTTTAATGATGCGAAGGTAGGTAAAAAATGCGAGGATAGCGTAAAAATCTGCGGAAATCTGTTGAAGTAGATATGAATTTCCTTCATTTCCTTCTCTCTTTTTGTTAGCAGATTCTTTTTCGCAGACAACACCCAACAGTAATGATTGACAAAACCGCCCAGTCAACCAACGAGAAGGTAGATGAGTTGCTATAGATGGAAGAAAAAGTGGGCGTGGGGCGATCGAATGATTTTCCTTGCCGGACTTTGAAACTTTTGGCCTTGCCATTCGTCTAAATAATAAATGTTCAAAAGAAAAAGAGTATGATTTTAACAACCACTCCGACCCTTGAGGGTCATCCCATCCGCGAATATCGTGGCGTGGTGACGGGCGAAACTATTATTGGTGCCAATGCAATAAAAGATTTTATGGCGGGAATGCGCGACTTCTTTGGAGGTCGGAGCAAGTCTTATGAGAGTGTGCTGCGCGAAGCGAAAGACACAGCAATGCGCGAAATGGCCGAGCGGGCGCAGCAGATGGGCTGCAACGCCGTGGTGGGCATAGATATCGACTATGAGACCGTGGGGCAGAGTGGATCAATGCTGATGGTCACCTGTAGTGGCACCGGTGTAGTGTTGTAGCTAGAGTACCGACTTCTCCTACCCAGTCAGGAGAAGAGGAGTCGGTACGCCGTCAGGGTTATTGGACAATCTTTTGACCGTCGGAGACCACGATGCCATGGTAGTCGGCGTTGACTCGCTGGCCGCTGAGATTGTAGCGGGGTTGAGTGTCGTGTTGCTGTACGCCACGTGCGGTGGTGATTGAGGCAGGCGGGCAGTTGAGACACACGTTATCGATGCCCAAAGCGATGGCTTCTCCGCTACTGTAGCCATCCGCCACACAGATGCTCCAGGCCAGAAAGAGGTCGTCGCCTGGCTGGATAGTTGTTTGCAGCTGACCGATCACCTGCCGTGTCTCCCCCGGTACGGAAGCATAGCCCTCCGTAGCCTCGTCGGCCTCGAAATGCGATTTGAAGACATCGCCCTCAGCCCTGGTCCAGTCTATGCCGTCTCGGGAGGTGAAGAGCAGGACGTTGAAGCCCGCCTTGTTCTTTCCCTTGCGATACTTTTCAATGTCATAGCTGAGCAGGGGCTGGACGATGGGGGTGGTACCCGTGTTTCTGACGTGCAGATAGACATTGATAACCCGTGGCTCATTGGAACGCCCCGACGTGATGCCACCCACGGCACGGTCGGACCGTTGTCCGAAGTTCCATGTTCCGCAGGCTGCGTTGGCATCGAGTGTGACGAGGTCGTCGGTTTGGACAAACTGTGTCTCGTCATCGGCCAGCACGAAGTAACCTAAAGTCCTGGCGTAGCCATCCTGCCCGTCAGTGCGCCATCCCTCTGGCAGTGTTGGGCTGTTGCCCATGGTGTCAAAGTTCTGTGAGTAGGATGCTTCGGCGCCGTCTAGTTCCACTACAGGTAGACCCTCTATTCGGGTGATGGCTTTGGCTACTGTCACCGTAGCGGAGGACTTGATCGCACCGTTGGTGGCCGTTACAATGTAGTCGGCCATCTCATTGCCCGCTGTGAAAAGTCCTTCGTGATTGACCGTCGCGCCATTGCTGCCCCACTCCGTCATGCCGTCATCCGGCAGGGGCCTTCCTGTGGCATCGTAGAGGCGGGCTTGCAACTGCACCGTTCCCTTATGGTGGTCCACGGTCTGCGTATAGTCTGTCAGCGCCTCTTTGGCATATTCGCGAATGCGCAGTGCCTCTTGCGGGGAAATCTTGCGCGGGGCCCACGAGATAGTGGTCGGATCTTCACCGTAGATGGTGGCATATTCGATGCAGGCTGCGAGATAGGCAGCGTCGATGGTGGGGTGGCGGTCGTCGGTGTACCACTTCTTCAGGGCGGCCACGCCTTCTCGCTCATAGCACATACGGTAGGCAGAGCTGACGGGGGCGAGCACCACGCCAAACTCTTGTGCCACCTTTCGGTAGTTGTCGATGACGAGGTTAACGGTCTCGGAGTAGGTGTCGAGACAGGAGGTCAGCACCCAGTTGACAGGCAGGATGATGACTGCATGAGGATTGGGGCAGTTGTTACGGATGAAGTCCACCCATTTGCCCACGCTCTCGCGGAAGTCTTCGTACTCTACTCGTGGACGATCCGTCTGCTCCTGTAGGATGATGTGGGTCCAGGGCTTCAGCTTGATCATCGATTTGGCCGAGGGCTGTCCCTCTGAGTTGTACCCGGCCTCGTCGGTCTCCATCCAGTGGAACGACAGTGGTTGGCCAAGGATGGTATGTAGCGTCCATTCGGCGTCCTTGCCCATCTTGGCTGCGATGTTGTTCCATATAGTGTCCTGGCGCTGGAAGTTGATGAGGGAGTTGTTGAGCGACAACACCTCTACGCGTTCTGGCAGCTCGGGCACGATGGTCACGCGCTCCGGCATAACCTTCATTGAGATGGCACTGTTGCCTCCCTGTGAACTTTCTGCAGATCCAATGGACGATCCGAAGCCTGCTCCTCCCTCACTCTGTGCCGACTGTGCGGCGATGCTGCCACTCAGCATCAGCAGCGGAGTGGCGAGCGACAATAGTCTTTGTACGTACGTTCTCATATAGTTGCAAAAGTAAGCAAATAATGAAGAGTGGGCAAGAGAATAGTGCCTAAAAATCTAAAAAACAGACCATTCGCTTTTCGTTTTTCCTTAATTCGTCTATGAAAAGGTGAGATTTGCTGAATAGATTTGTTTGGCAAGCGGTCTTTTCTTACCTTTGCACCGAACAAGATGAAGAATAACCCTATGACGAAAGAATGTTTCCTTCGCGCTCTCCAACGCCATCGTGAGCGAGTCATCTACGCTTTCGGATGGGCAGTTGTGCTGCTCAGTCCCTTTCTGATGATGTATTTCCGCTCGCGCAATAGCAGCGATCCGTTACCCTGGGGTTTTTATGGTGCGGTTTGGGCGACGATGGGGGTGTTTCTCGTTTTCTTCCTCTTTCACAACCGCTTTGTTGCGCCGCTTTTCTTCCGACCGCGCAAGGGCCGCTACTTTATCTTCGCATTCCTATTGGTACTTCTGCTTGGCGTGTTTCAGTATCTCACTTTTCCCCTCTTCGGACCACCTCCTCCCGAGAAGCGGTCCCGTCATGAGGTGATTGTCCGAGACAAGGAGGGTAAAACGGTGCGGGGCGTGGAGGTGCGTGTGCTTCGTTTTGCCAAGCCTGGCATCGTGGAGCGGGTCGATTTGGCCAGCCTCTTCATCCTTACGCTGATGTTTGGTGTCAACCTGGGCGTGAAGATTTATTTCCGTAGCGAGGATACCAGTCGTGAGCTGATGCTATTGCAGCAGGAGAAACTATCCAATCAGCTGAAGTATCTCAAGGCCCAGATCACCCCCCACTTCTTTATGAACACGCTCAACAACATCCATGCGCTGGTAGATATAGACCCAGGACGTGCGCAGTCATCTATTATCCTGCTTTCACGCATGATGCGCTATGTGGTCTATGAGAGCGAGAGTACTTCTATACCGTTACAAAAGGAGGTGGAGTTTCTCTCCAACTACATCACGCTGATGCGCCTTCGTTTTACTTCCCGCGTCCACTTGACTGTTGATATGCAGCCCAAGATGCAGGGGGAAGTGCCGCCGCTGCTTTTCATCATGTTTGTGGAGAACGCCTTCAAACACGGCGTAAGTTACCAGCGCGACACGCATATCCACATCCTTATGGAGCAGGTCGGCGAACGGATCCATTTCTTTTGCGAGAATCCGAAGATCGATAGTCTCGAGGACGTACAGGGAGGCGTAGGAATGCGAAATGTCCGCAAGCGCCTCGACTTGATTTATGGTGATTGCTATACGCTCCGCATTGACGACGATCCCAACCGTTACACGGTCGATTTGACCGTGCCCATGGAGGTGAGCGAGAGTAGATCGTAGAAGCGACAGGGACGCATGAGTTGTTGATATTCAGTCCTGTACAGACAGAAAAACATCCTTTTGTACTTCTACAAATGGGATGAGGCTACAAGTAAGGTTGCTTGTTGTATTGTTTAGCTTATTCTAGCTGTTTGCATTGTTCTGACCCAAGCTTTCGGATGGTGTTTGGCCAACAGGGTTTGATACTTCTCGGTCGTCTTCTCGGAAAGTTCAATCGTTTGTTCAAGAGCATGAAGAAAGGGAAGTCCGCAAGGGCTTCCCTTCCTATGGTGTGTATTGAATTTTTTATTTTATGAATTAGACGATACCCTGAGCGAGCATAGCCTTTGCGACCTTCATAAAGCCGGCGATGTTAGCACCCTTCACATAGTCGATGTAACCATCAGCCTCCGTGCCGTACTTGACGCACTGCTCGTGGATGGAAGACATGATGTAGTGGAGCTTCTCATCAACCTCCTCAGCACTCCAGTGGAGACGGATGCTGTTCTGGGTCATCTCGAGACCAGAAGTAGCAACACCACCAGCGTTGACAGCCTTGCCCGGAGCGAAGAGCTGCTTAGCCTCAACGAATGCCTCAACAGCCTCAGCGGTGCAACCCATGTTGCTGACCTCGACAACGCAGATCGGCTTGCGAGCCAGGATCTTCTTAGCGTCCTCGCCGTTGAGCTCGTTCTGGATAGCGCAAGTCATGTAGATCTCAGCCTCAGCCTCCCAAGGCTTCTTGCCAGCGTAGAAGGTAGAACCCGGGAACTTGTCAGCGTAAGGAGCGCAAACGTCGTTGCCGCTATTGCGGAGGTCGAGCATGTACTCGATCTTCTCATCATCCAGACCGTTCGGGTCGTAGATGTAGCCGTCAGGACCAGAGATGGTCACGACCTTGGCACCGAGCTGAGTAGCCTTCTTGGCAGCACCCCAAGCCACGTTACCGAAGCCAGAGATAGCAACCGTCTTGCCCTTGATGTCGATGTTACGGGTCTTCAGCATGTGCTCTACGAAGTAGAGAGCGCCGAAACCAGTAGCCTCCGGACGGAGGATAGAGCCACCAAACTCAAAGCCCTTACCAGTCAAGGTAGCACCGTGGAACTGGCTGGTGAGCTTCTTGTACTGACCGAAGAGGTAGCCAATCTCGCGGCCACCAACACCTACGTCGCCAGCGGGAACGTCGCAGTCCGGGCCGATGTACTTGTAGAGCTCGCTCATGAAGGCCTGGCAGAAACGCATGATCTCAGCGTCGCTCTTGCCGCGCGGAGAGAAGTCGGAACCACCCTTGCCGCCACCCATCGGGAGCGTGGTGAGAGCGTTCTTGAAGGTCTGCTCGAAACCGAGGAACTTCAGCGTGTCAAGCTTCACGGCAGCGTGGAAACGGAGACCGCCTTTGTACGGGCCAATGGCGCTGTTGAACTGTACACGGTAGCCGATGTTCACCTGAACCTCGCCCTTGTCGTCCACCCAGGGTACGCGGAACATGACAACACGCTCCGGCTCTACCATGCGCTCGATGATCTTAGCGTTCTCGAACTCGGGATGCTGGTTGTAAACATCAACGATGGAGAGCAGCACCTCATGTACGGCCTGCAAGAACTCCTTCTCACCTGGATGCTTCTGCTCCAGGTCTCTCATGATTTTCTCAACTTCCATAGTAATTTTGAATGTTTAAGTTGTTATGGTCTTGTTGTTTATTTCGAGGGCAAAAGTAGGGATTTTAATCCATACTACCAAATGATTTTGCGGAAATTTTTCATAAACTTTGCTGCCTACCCAAACCGCGGGGGCTTGTTTTGCGACTTTTTTGTTTCCAAAACGCCCGCAACGAGAGATATTTGTGACCAAAAGTTAGGTGTTTACCCATATTTTTCGTACTTTTGCCCAAAACAAAATAAATCCTAATGAGAGAACAACTACCCGACAAATGGAGCAAATTCATCATGAAAGACGTCTCGTTCGTCAATCTCATGATGCGCCGCATCTACAACGTCCTCATCGTCGCCAACCCCTATGACGCCTTCATGTTGGAGGATGACGGACGCGTGGAGGAGAAAATTTATAATGAATACACGCGCCTTGGTCTGCGCTATCCGCCCACGTTTACGCAGGTCTCTACGATCGAGGAGGCAGAGAAGATACTTAGTACGGTCAGCATAGACCTTGTCATTTGTATGCCTGGCAATGCAGACAATGATGCTTTTGACGTGGCGCGTGCCATCAAGGCCCGTTTCGCAACGATCCCCTGCGTGGTGCTCACCCCGTTCAGCCACGGCATCACGCGCCGTATGGAGCACGAGGATCTGAGCATCTTCGACTATGTGTTCTGCTGGCTGGGCAACACCAACCTCATCCTCTCCATCATCAAGCTCATCGAGGACCGGCTCAATATCGACAACGACATCCGCGAGGGCAGCGTTCAGATGATCCTGCTGGTGGAGGATAGCATTCGCTTCTACTCCTCCATTCTACCCAACCTCTACAATTATATTCTGATGCAGAGTCAGAACTTCGCCACAGAGGCACTCAACCCCCATGCTGCCACGCTGAGAATGCGCGGAAGACCCAAGGTGATGCTGGCGCGCAACTACGAGGAGGCGTGGACCATTTATAATAGGTATAAGGACAATTGCCTCGGTGTGATTTCCGACGTGCGCTTCCCTTTGGCGCCGCCACATCTGCAAGGCGGATTCTATACCGACGACAAAGATCCTGAGGCTGGGCTGAAATTGCTCCGCGCTATCAGGAAGGAGGATGAGTATCTGCCGCTCACAGTGGAGAGCGCGGAGAGCCATAACCGTGAGAAGGCGGAGGCTGAGGGCTTCTGGTTTGTTGATAAGAACTCCAAGAAGATCAGCGTCGATTTGCGCCATATCCTCGAAGAGCACATGGGTTTTGGCGACTTCATCTTCCGCGACCCGAAGACGAAGGCGGAAGTGATGCGCATCCACGATCTGAAGGAGTTGCAGGACAACATCTTCAAAATACCGCGCGATTCCATGCTCTACCACATCAGTCGCAACCACATGAGCCGTTGGCTCTCCGCACGTGCCATCTTCCCCGTCGCGGAGTTTCTCCGAAATATTACCTGGCACGAGCTGCAGGACGTGGACCTCCACCGCGAGATCATCTTCAACGCCATTGTGCAGTACCGGCGGATGAAGAATCAAGGAGTCGTGGCACTCTTCGACCGCAAGCGCTTCGATCGGTATGCCCACTTTGCCCGCATCGGCGACGGGTCACTGGGTGGCAAAGGACGCGGACTGGCCTTCCTCGACAACATCATCAAGCGCCATCCCGAGCTCAACCAGTATGCCAACGCCACGGTGCAGATACCCAAGACGGTGGTGCTCTGCACGGACGTCTTCGATGAGTTTATGGAGAAGAACGACCTCTATCCCTTCGCCCTCTCCGATGCCACGGACGAGGAGATCCTGCAGGCTTTCCTCCGAGCGCAGCTCCCCGACGACTTCATCGACGACTTCCTAGCCTTCTTTGCCGCTACCAATGCCCCAATAGCCGTGCGATCCAGTTCATTGCTGGAGGACTCCCACTACCAGCCCTTTGCCGGGGTCTATGCCACCTATATGATTCCTTTCCTGGAGGACAAGAAGGAAATGCTCCGAATGCTTGCCTGTGCCATCAAGGCCGTCTATGCTTCGGTCTTCTACCGTGACTCCAAGGCCTATATGCTGGCTACTAGCAACGTCATCGACCAGGAGAAAATGGCGGTGGTCTTACAGCAGGTGGTGGGTAAGCAGTATGATGGGCGCTTTTATCCCAATATCTCAGGTGTCATCCGCTCAATCAACTTCTATCCCGTTGGCAACGAGAAAGCCGAGGAGGGTGTGGTCTCCCTTGCCCTGGGACTGGGAAAGCACATTGTGGAGGGTGGGCAGTCGATACGCCTCTCGCCCTATCATCCAAAAAACGTGATGCAGATGAGCGAACTCCATACTGCCCTGAGGCAGACGCAGACCGACTTCTATGCCATCGACACGCGCCACATAGGCGAAGACTTCAAGGTGGACGATGGCTTCAACATACTCAAACTGGGGGTGAGGGAGGCCGAGAAGGACCATGCGCTTCATTTCATCGCCTCCACCTACGACCCACAGGACAATGTGATCCGCGACGGACTATGGGAGGGTGGTCGCAAGATCATCTCCTTTGCTGGCGTGCTCCAGCAGGGAGTCTTCCCCCTGCCCAAGCTGATGCAGCTCTCCATGCAACTTGGTGCCGACGCGATGAAGCGCCCTGTAGAGATAGAGTTTGCCTGCAACCTCAATGCCGATCGTACGGGCGAGATGTACCTGCTGCAGATACGTCCCATCGTGGAGGAGAACCAGGCGGTCGTCGAAAACCTGTCGCAGATCGCCGATGATCAGTGTCTGCTCCGGACGGATATGGCGCTGGGTCATGGCGAGTCGCACGAGGTGAGGAATGTGGTCTATGTGAAGACTTCCGAAGGCTACAATCCGCTCGAAAACAAGGAGGTGGCGCAGGAAGTTGAGACTTTCAACCGCCAGTTTGCCGACGATGGCGAGCGCTATGTCCTCATCGGCCCAGGCCGCTGGGGCTCCAGCGATCCGGGATTGGGTATTCCTGTGAAATGGTCCTCAATCTCCGCAGCCAGCGTCATAGTGGAGCTGGGTATCAAGGGATATCAGATCGACGCCTCGCAGGGCACGCACTTCTTTCAGAACCTCACATCGTTTGGTGTCGGCTACTTCACTATCAACGCTTGGCGTGGCGAGGGTATCTGTCGTACCGACTGGCTCGACGCGCTCCCTGCCGTCGAGGAGACGAAGCATGTGCGCCATGTCCGCTTCCCCCATGCGTTTCGTATCTTGATCGATGGCCAGAAGCAGCGCGGCCTTGTGGCCTTGGACGAGGCCGACCTGCCGAAGCCCGAGTAAGGAAGTATTGGTGTTAGAAATGTCGCAGGTCTCTTGGCTGAAACATGAAAGACGCCAGGGCTAGAAACATAAAAGGGCAACAGGATGGAAAGCACTGACTTTCCACCCTGTTGCCCTTTCATGTGGAGTGAGATAAAAAGTTTATAAGCCGTAGCCTCCTGTCCGAGGTTACACAAAGGTGATTTTGCCGAAGGAGGACGGGCGATGGAAGTCGGGATGGTCGCAATCGACGGGATTCCACGACAAGAAGTGCGGTTTGGCCAGTTTGTCGCCACACTTGTAGAAGTTGGCCCGCATCGTCATGCCGCGCGGATGGCGCAGATGGTGAGAAGTCATCACGTCGAGTGGGATGATGAGGGCTACTTCCCAGGTCTGTCGTCCATTCTTTTCCTTGAACGTCTTGCGGCCAAAGGAGGTCCAGCGCTTCACGTTGTGGTAGTGGATAGCTGCCACCTGCTTGCGCCCCTCGCGTGTCATGCCGCAGGCGATATACATCTTCCCTGCCGCGTTGCATTCGAAGTTGTAGTAGGGGCCGTCTTCGAAAGGCTGGAGGAAAAACTCGCAGCAACTGTCCTCCCATACCCTTCCGCCGTCGTCATCGGCCACGGCGGCGACACTTTCCTCCGTCACGACATAGTGGAGCAGGATACAGTCGTCGACGTAGGAGATCCTAAACTTGACGGTCGGTTTGTAGGGGTATTGACCAGACCAGTTGGCGTGGTCGAGCGGGATGAAGGGAATGTGGAATTGGTCGAGTGTCTCCGGCACCAAACATGCGCGTGAAGGTTTCGTGGAGATCATTTTGATAAGTATCTGTTGCATGAGGGGAAGATTTTTTGTAAGCGAATAGGAAAAGAGTGTAAGGCGATCCTGCGCGGTCAGTCCATCTTGAGCCATTTCCCACGCGCGATGCGCCACAGGAAGAGCAGGCCGCGCACGGTCAGTTCGATGGCCATGGCCACCCAGACACCGCGAAGACCGAAGTGGGGAGCCATGGCAGCGGCGAGCGTCAGTCGTACGAACCACATTGAGCCGAGGTTGATGATCGAGGGCCTTAGCGTGTCGCCCGCACCCACGCAGACGCTATAAGAGACGATGGCGGCTGCAAAGAACGGTTCGGCGAAGGCTTCGATACGCAGCACTTCGGTGCCCAGCGTGCGAATCTCGTCCACAGGCGAGAGCAGACCAATCATCTCTGGGGCAAAGACATACATCACCACGCCCATCAGCGCCATGACGATCATGCCAGTGGTGACGGTCATCTTGGCAAAAGACCGGCAGAGGTCGGCACGCCGTGCCCCCACGCTTTGTCCGATAAGGGTCGTGGCAGCGTCTCCAATGCCGTAGCCCGGCATGTAGCAAAGGCTTTCGGCCGTGATAGCAAAGGAGTTGGCGGCAATGGCGATGTTGCCAAGAGGTGCCACAATCGTGGTGGAGACCACCTGCGCCCCGTTCATCAGGAGATACTGGAAAGCCATTGGCGCACCCAGTCCGCAGGCGTGGCGGATATAGTCCCAGCACCATGTGAATCGCTCCACGTCCTGTCGCCAAGCGAGGATCTTGCTGCGAAACACGGCGAAATAGAACAATGGGATGGCAGCGGCGACAAAGGCCATAAGTGTGCCCAGAGCCGCGCCTTCCACACCGAGTCCCAGTCCCCAGACGGTCATTTCGTGGCCGAAGACGGAAAGGGTGCGTGTGGGGAAAATGAAGAAGAAGTTGAAAATCACGTCGAAGCAGCACATCAGCACGGCGATGGCGCTGGGGCGACGTACGTCGCCACTCACCTTGAGCATGGAGGCGGAGAGGTGCTCTATCAGATGGACCGGGACGGCGAAGGAGAAGATTAGAAAATACATCGACGCACCGTGCTGGATATCGGCTCCTCCGCCCAGCCAGCGGGGTAGGGGAAACGCTATCAGGGCGGCGATGGCCATGAGCAGGAGGCCGATCAAGAGACCGAAGGCATAGCCATGGCGCATGACGGCCCGCGCCCGTGTGAAGTCGTTAGCCCCGATAAAGTGTGCGGCTTGTACGCTGAAGCCCATCGAGACGGAACCGACGAGCGATCCGAAAAGCCAGGTGGCCGGCTCGACGAGACCGATGGAGGCAGAGGCTTCCGCTCCCAGACTGCCCACCATTGAAGCGTCGATGTAGAACATCAGCACCGTGGTGACCTGTGCCAGGATAGAGGGTATACTCAACTGGACGATGAGATTTAGTTTCTCACCGCCCGTGAGCTTTTCGCCCGCCCGGAGCTTTGCCAGGAGTGCGTCCGATACCTTTTTGGAAAACCGCTGATTCACCGTCTTTTTGCCCTCAGCTTATCGGCACACCCCGACCATTCGTAGGTCGAAAATCAAGTTGGAGTAGGCGGGGATGGAAGATCCCGTCTGCTTGGTCTTGCCGTAGCCCAGCGTGAAGGGAATATAGACCATCCAGTGGTCGCCTGCCCGCATCTTCATGACGGCTGTGGCGAAACCATCCGTCAGATTGCTGATCTTGAGGATGGTAGGATTGGATGTGACGGGACTGAAAGTGCCTGAGTAGGAGGCGTCGAAGCGATAGCCCGCCGTGTAGGTCGGAGAGGGAATCAGGTGGCCCTCATAGTGGACTTTCACGGAGTCGGTGAAGGCGGCGCGGTCTGTGCCCGTTCCGTTCTCCAGCACATGGACGATGATGTGCTGCATCTCTCCATACTGCACCGTGCCGTGCGTCGGCTCCAGTCCGTCGATGGCCCAGTAGGGGATCACCTTCCATGTCGTGTCGCCCTGGGCGATGCGGCTCTTGGTGGCCGTGTAGAGATCCTTCCAGTAGTTCTCGTTCTTCACTTGCCAGTCGGCATACTCGTCCACGGTGTCCTCATTGTCGTCGGAGCAGGAGGCGAAGCCCAACACGCCTGCCAGCAGGGCCAGCAAGGGGAGCAGGTCTTTGAATGTCTTCATCTTATGTTATTATGCAAAATTCGCCCAGCCACGCCCCTCCCAAACCAATAGGGCAGGAGGCGGGACGTGGATGGGCGGCAATGGGTAATGGATTACTGCAATTTCTTCAGCAGGCTGGTGATGCTGACGCGGTCCTCGATGATCTCGCGGAGTTTCTCCACGGGGACGCGCTCCTGCTTCATCGAGTCGCGATAGCGCAGCGTGACCGTGCCCTCGGTGAGGGTATCGCCATCGACGGTGACGCAGAACGGCGTACCGATGGCGTCCTGGCGGCGGTAGCGCTTGCCGATGGAGTCCTTCACCTCGATGTGGGTGTTGAAATGGAACTTCAGGCTATCGACGATCTCCTGTGCCTTCTCGGGCAGTCCGTCTTTGTTGACGAGCGGCAGGACGGCACACTTCACGGGAGCGAGCGGCTCGGGCAGGCGCAAGACGATGCGCTCAGATCCGTTGTCGAGCTTCTCCTCGGTGTAGGAGTGGCAGAGGATGGTGAGGAACATGCGGTCCACGCCGATCGATGTCTCTATGTCATACGGGGTATAGCTCTCGTTGGTGTCGGGGTCGAAATACTTGATGGAGCGTCCAGAGAACTTCTCGTGCTGCGAGAGGTCGAAGTCGGTGCGCGAGTGGATACCCTCCACCTCCTTGAAGCCAAACGGCATGTGGAATTCGATGTCGGTGGCGGCGTTGGCGTAGTGGGCGAGCTTCTCGTGGTCGTGGTAGCGGTAGTTTTCGTTGCCCATGCCGAGCGCCTGGTGCCAGGCCAGACGATGCTTCTTCCAGTAGTTGAACCACTCCATCTCCGTGCCGGGCTTGCAGAAGAACTGCATCTCCATTTGCTCAAACTCGCGCATGCGGAAGATGAACTGGCGTGCCACGATCTCGTTGCGGAAGGCCTTGCCGATCTGGGCAATGCCGAAGGGCAGCTTCATGCGGCCCGTCTTTTGCACGTTGAGATAGTTGACGAAGATGCCCTGTGCGGTCTCCGGACGCAGATAGACCGTATTGTTGGCGTCGGCAGCGGCACCAAACTGAGTGGCGAACATGAGGTTGAACTGGCGTACGTCGGTCCAGTTTTTCGTGCCGCTGATCGGGCAGACGATGCCCTCGTCGAGGATGATCTGCTTCAGTTCCTCCAGGTTGGGACCCTGCATGGCCTCCGTGTAGCGCTCGTGGAGGTCGTCGCGCTTCTTCTGGTAGTCGAGGACGCGGGGGTTGGTGGCACGGAATTTCTCCTCGTCGAAGCTCTCGCCAAATCGCTTGGCAGCCTTCTTTACCTCCTTGTCGATCTTCTCCTCATACTTGCCGATCTGGTCCTCGATAAGGTTGTCGGCACGGTAGCGCTTCTTCGAGTCGCGGTTGTCGATCAAGGGGTCGTTGAATGCGTCGACATGGCCGCTGGCCTTCCATACCGTGGGGTGCATGAAGATGGCGGCGTCGATACCGACGATGTTGGAATGGAGGAGCACCATGGACTTCCACCAGTACTCCTTGATATTATTTTTCAGCTCCACGCCGTTCTGACCGTAGTCGTAAACGGCGGCGAGACCATCATAGATTTCAGAACTCGGAAAGACAAAGCCATACTCTTTGCAATGGCTTACTATCTTCTTGAATACATCTTCCTGTGCCATAACGCTTTTTGATTTGAATGTTATTTAACTGCAAAGGTACGGTTTTTCCCCCAATCGGGGAGCATTGCGGCGTGAAAACTTGCTAAAGGCCGCTTGCTTTCGTGTCTTTGGCAGTCGGGTGGCCGATTACTTGCCGACAAACTTGCTTTCGATATACTTTTGGAACGTCTCGCGGTAGAGGTCGCCGATGGGCACTTCCGCGTCGTTGTCGAGGGTGATGCGGCTCTTGCTGATCTCACGGATGCGCCGGAGGTTGACCATCCACGAGCGGTGGACGCGCATGAAGGAGGCGTGCGGCAGCCGTTCCTCGAGTTTCTTCATGCTCATGAGCACTACCACGGGGCGGTCTCGGCTGACGAGGTGGATCTTCAGATACTCGCTCATGCCCTCCACGCAACGGATGTCGGAGACCGCCACGCGCATCACCTTGTACTCCGTCTTGAGGAATATGTCGTCGTTCTCGTCTATCTCCGACGCGCTGGCGGCAGCTGCTTCCTCCTGGTGGAGCAGGTCATACTGGCGGTGGACACGCTCGGCAGCCTGCTGAAACTCTTCGAAGCTGAAGGGCTTGAGAAGATAGGCGTCCGCATCGACCTTGTAGCCCTCGACGGCATACTGGCTGTAGGCGGTGGTGAAGACGACCAGCGGGCGCGGGTTGAGGGCACGCACGAAGTCCAGGCCGTTGAGGTCGGGCATGCTGATGTCGCAGAAGATGGCGTCAACGGGCTCCTTCTGCATCAGCGTGTGGGCGTCGATGGCGCTCTGGCATTCGCCGACCAGTTCCAGGTAGGGTATCTTTTTGATATAGGCGGCCAACTGCTGCAGAGCGAGCGGCTCGTCGTCGATGGCTAATGTTCGTATCATGACCTTTCTCTACATATATAAATAGTGGGAAATCGACATTCTGTCCAGGCGGAGACTTGTGGTCTCGCCGTGGAGGGTGTGGCAAGGTCCCTTGCCTGCTCCTGCTAAAGAATGAGAAAAGCATGGAACTTGTGCCATGACGATGGCCGTGGCACAAGCTCCATGAGCGAGGCGTGATTACAGATGGAGGTCGTGACCCATGCGGTCGCGCTTGGTCTTGAGGTATCTGTAGTCGTATTCCGTGGCCGGCACCTCGATAGGCACGTTCTCGACGATTTCCAGTCCGTAGGCCTCCAGTCCCACGCGCTTCTTCGGGTTGTTGGTCATGAGGCGCATCTTGTGCACGCCAAGGTGGCGGAGCATCTGCGCGCCGCAGCCATAGTCGCGCTCGTCGGGCTTGAATCCGAGGTGAGTGTTGGCATCGACGGTGTCGTAGCCCTCCTCCTGCTGGAGCTTGTAGGCGGCAATCTTGTTCATCAGTCCGATGCCGCGGCCCTCCTGCTGCATGTAGATGAGCACACCTTTGCCCTCCTTGTCGATCATCTCCATGGCCTTGTGGAGCTGGTCGCCGCAGTCGCAGCGCTTCGATCCGAGGATGTCGCCCGTGGCGCAGGAGGAGTGGACGCGTACGAGGATCGGCTCTTCTTCGTTCCATTCACCCTTGATGAGCGCCATGTGCTCCAGTCCGTTGCTCTGCTGGCGGAACGGGATGAGGTGGAAGTTGCCATAGCGGGTGGGCAGCTCCACTTCCTCCCCGACCTCGATGAGGCACTCTCGCTTCAGGCGGTAGGCGATGAGGTCGCGGATGGAGATGATCTTCAAGCCCCACTCCTTGGCTTTCTCCTGGAGCTGCGGCATGCGTGCCATCGTGCCGTCCTCGTTCATGATCTCCATCAGGGCAGCCACGGGGCGAAGGCCCGCCAGCTTGCAGAGGTCGATGGAGGCCTCCGTGTGGCCGCTACGGCGCAGCACACCGTTGTCCTGAGCGTAGAGTGGGTTGATGTGGCCGGGGCGACCGAAGGTCTGCGGTGTGGACTCGGGGTCGGCCAGGGCCAGGATAGTGGCCGCACGGTCTGCTGCCGACACGCCCGTGGAGCACCCCTCGAGTTTGTCGACGGTGACCGTAAACGGCGTGCCGAGCATCGACGTGTTGTCCTGTACCTGGTGTGGCAAGTCCAGTTCCTCGCAACGGCTCAGCGTCACGGGCGCACAGAGCACGCCGCGCGCGTTCTTGAGCATGAAGTTCACCTTCTCGGGTGTGATCTTCTCGGCGGCAATGATGAGGTCTCCCTCGTTCTCGCGGTCCTCGTCATCGACGACAATCACGAATTTACCCTCCTTGAAGTCTTCCAGCGCAGCCTCAATGCTGCTGAGTTTGAAATCTTCCATTTCTATCTTTTCTTTATTTATGATTCTTATAAGTGTTCACATTCGTATTCACGTCCTCACGCGTTCATCTTCCCCACCTCCTGCACGACCATCTCGTTGGCAGATCGTATGGCCTGCAGGTCGTGGTGCAGTCTGAGGCGGAAACTCCACATCCTGCAGTAGAGGAAGAGGCCCACGGGCACGACGACTGCTGCCGCGATGTTCATCCACTTGTGCTCGAAGGGCCGCGTATGGGCCTTGACGGCGAGGATGGGGTAGCGGTTGAGGGCCGTAAGGATGATGCGGTTGCGCGTGTTGCCCAGGTCTTCGATGACCTGCTCCATCTCCTCGCTGATGCGCTCTATCTCGTGGTCGGGCTGGTAGTGGAAAAACGTCTTGATCACGTTGGGCGGCGACTTGAGTCGGTGCTTGCGCTCGTATTCGGCTATCTCGCCGTTCATGCGCGTGAGGCGCTCGGCGTCGGCCGTGTAGTCGGGCGTCTCGATGATGACCTCCTTGCCGCTGACGTGGCGCTGCTCCCTGAGGCCCAGCAGCCGCATGAAGAGGCTGCGGTAGGCGTCGAAGTTGAAGACCGTGGAGTCTTTGTTGGCCTTGTAGGTGATAAACAGGGCCGTTGGTATCAGCACGGCGGGCGAGAGCCCCTTGCCAAACCATATCGCCCACGATCCCTGGCGCGCCATGCGGTAGCCCGTGTTGTCGAGGATATAGAAGATGATATAGACCACGACGGCCACGATGATGGGGATGCCCAGTCCGCCCTTGCGGATGATGGCTCCCAGGGGCGCGCCGATGAAGAAGAAGATGATGCATACCAGGGCGAGCGAGAACTTGTTGATATACTCTATCTCGTGCTGGCGTATGTCTTTGTCCAGGTCGCTCGTGATCATGCTCTTGAACTGCAGGTCGGTCAGTTCGGCCTGCACGGTGCTCAGCGCCCTGTCCACGCACATGCGGCGTGCGTCTTGGCTCTGGCGTGCGAAGAGCGTGTCGAAGTCCATTGTCTTGGCTGCCGCCTCTTGCCGCGCCATCTTGAGCAGGTGGGGTGTGAGGGGGCGTCCCTCGTAGTAGAAGTTGTCGGCGTCGCGGAGGTACATCTTGCCGATGCTGTCGCCCGAGAGGTTGAGCGAGTCGATGTCGGTCTGTATCTGCTGCAGGCTCTTCGTGCGCGCGTTGCCTGCCAACCCTGCCGCGTCGGTCAGGCTGAAGTCGCCGTCGAAGTCCATGATGAGGCGTTTGTGGACGAACGTCTCGCGGCGGTAGGGCACGGCTGCGCTTCCCGAGAGCTCCTCGGACCGCATGTTCTCAAACCACTCTCCGCTGTAGAGGTTCATCACGAGGTGCTTCTTCTCGGCAGTAGATTGGAGCATGCCGGAGTCGGCCAGGATGATGGCCTGGTCCTCGTACGACTCGGTCATGCGGTAGATCATGATGTTGTAGAGTTTGCCCGTCTGCAGGTCTTTCTTGCCCACGTAGATGTTGGTCTGGGGGATGCCGTCGTAGAAGATGCCCTCCGGTATCTCCAGCTCCGGACTTTTCTGCTTCATCGACAGCATGAGCTGGGCGAGCTTCAGCTGGGCGTTGGGGGCGACGTTGTTCTGGAAATAGAACGAGACGAAAGCGATGCAGACGCTCACGACGATCAGTCCGCGCATCGACTGGAGCAGGGAGATGCCTGCCGCCTTGATAGCTGTCAGCTCGCTGCTCTCGCCCAGGTTGCCGTAGGTGATGAGCGAACTGAGCAGGATGGCCAGGGGGAGGGCCTGCGGCACCATGATCAGGGCCATGTACCAGAAAAACTCCGCCAGCACATCAACGGAGAGACCCTTGCCGATAAGCGTATCGACATAGCGCCACAGAAACTGCATCATCAGCACGAAGAGGCTGATGAAGAACGTGCCGGCAAACAGTTGGCCGAACTGGCGGGCGATGAATAGGTCTAATTTCTTGATCCGAAACATATCGTTGGTGGTCGCCCGTGAGCGTGGGCCGCCCCCGCAAAGGGGGTGGCGGCATGGCGCAAGGCGGTTACGAAATGCAAAATTACGAAAAATATTCGACGTGTGCTTCTTTTTTCGTTTTTTTAATCCCAAATCGCTCGTTGAGGCTTTCTTGCGTTTTTGGTTGTCACATTTTTGGCCCTTAATTGCTTTTCTTCATGGTCTATGTGGTTAGGCCTTTGCCTGGCGAAAACGAAGAAGTAGGAGGCTGGCGCCGTGGCGGTGCTTGCCTCCTACTCCGATAGGTTGTGTGTCCTCGTCTTTAATGAGGACTTTATCGCTTCAGGACCTTCTTGCCATTGACGATGTTGATGCCCTGCTGCAGCGAGCGCAGTCTCTGGCCCTGAAGGTTGAAGATGCCCTCCCGAGGAGTGGTGGCGGTCTGGTCGGCTACGCCCTGGATCGACGTGGCGGGCAGCACCTTGGCCTTGGCGGCCTGCACGATCTCTCCCGTCGCGCCGTCTATGAGCAGGACGGCGGCCCAGAGGTTGTCGTCCTCGTCGTGGTAGGGGGCGTCGATGGAGTAGGCGTGCTCATAGGCTTGCTCCGCCTCGATGGTCTGCGGGAGCACGTCCTCCATGCCCTCCGGCGAGGGGTAGATGCCGAGTGCCACGTCGTCCACCTTGATCTCCGCCTTTTTGGGCAGGTCCTCGAAACCGCCCATCTCGCCATTCTCGCCGCCCGCATAGTAGTTGTTCTGCGTGATGGGCAACTGGTCCTCACAGACGACGTAGGCCATACGATAGTTACTCTCCTGCTTGGTGGTAAGGAACGTCGTGGTGGTATGGAAACTAATGGTGCCGTCGGCCAACTGTGCCGTGAACTGGATGTCGCACTCTGCCTTCTCGTCCATCGCTTTCAGACGGCGCTCCAGGTTGGCGGCCTCGGGGATGAAGGCCTTGCCGCTGCGGTTGGCGAGGCAGTTGGGATAGCCGTCGAAGTATTTTGCAAGCCAGGTCTTGTAGTTGTTGACCGTGTACATGTCGCCGTTGTGCACGGCAATGCCGATGAATTGGTCGGGATAGGTCGCGTTCATGTAGCGCAGGCCCACGATGCCCTTCACGCACCATCCGCACCAGGCGCCCGTTCCCTCTTCCACTACCATGCGGCGGGTGTAGAACGACTCTGCGCGCGTGATGTTGACGTAGGAGGCGCTGCAGGCCGTCTTCAGAGGTTGGGCCTCGTCGATGAGTTCCAGTTCCAGACGGATCGCTCCCTTCTTGGCGTCCTCGCCCAACACCTTGTCGAGGTCAGCGGCAGAGATGTGGATGGCCACGGTCTGCTGGTCCAGCCCCTTCAGGCCGTTGGTCAGCACCGTCTTGCCCACCAGCTTCCCGTTCCATGTGCAGACGACGGCGGGGCGCGCCATCATGGTCTGCGACTGGTTGGCGATGGTGGCATAGAGGACGGCGTCCTCGTCGAGGTGCAGCAGCGAGGTCTCGGCTTGGGCGGCAAGGATCTTGGCTCCCTCTGCTTCGCCTGCCTGGATGAGGCTGGCAGCCGTCTGGTTATCGCGATATCCTGCGTCCGATCCGCCCGTATGGGCAAGGGCGGTCTGTCCTCCTATGCCCAGGAGGAACGTGAGGAACAATGTGGCGTAAATGCTTTTTCTGTTCATGATCTTGATAAATTGATGAGTATTGTGATCGATTTGTTTGGTAATGGTGTCTTGATGCTGCTTGGCGGGCGCAACAAGGGGCTCCCCTCCTATGGCCGCGTGCAGCTTGATTTATTCGCATGCAAAGGTATTGTTTTTTCTCCAACCCATGAAATTATGCCGAGATAATTTTGCGCGTGCGCCATTGCGTCGCTTTAGAATACTTGGTGGCGAGCAGGAAGTGTTCATGATTCGTTCGGGATGGTCTCGGGATGCGTTCGGGATGGCGAAACCCTCGAAAGGGGTGCTTTTGTGCTTCTCTGAGGGCGGCAAAAACAACAAAAATGGCTTCTTGGATAAAAAATCATGCGGAAAATTTGGACGGTTCGTTTTTTCTTCGTAACTTTGCACTCGCTTTTGAAAATCATCCACTAGGGTGAGAGTTGTAGAAGCAATGTTGGCGGGATAGCTCAGCTGGTTAGAGCGTCGGATTCATAATCCGGAGGTCGAGGGATCGTGACCCCCTCCCGCTACATTTTGAGGAGAGTTGTGCAAAGCACAACTCTTTTTTCTTTATCTCCCCCTACAGTCTTCAGAGTCGATCCCAAGTATTGCAAGAGACAAAAAATCAATCTTTGCAAGTGGAACGTTTCGATACTCGCTTGGTGAACTTGTACTGTGCGTTTTTACCTAAATGGTAAAAATATTTCTCTTTTATTTGTTGTGTTTGTTTGCGGCTTGAATCCTCCATGAGGCGCATGTCGTGACGGCAGGCGTCGTCGGAAGTGTCAGCTTGCTTTTGGGCAGAACTTAGGGAAGAATATGGGGAAAGGCAGTAATGGACAGTTTTTGGCTGATGCGGCCTTTGTTAAATGGATACGGAGAAAAAGTTAATGGGTCGTTAATTCATGCTAATCGTCTTGCTTTTGGCAGGGTGTGGGATTATCTTTGTATAGTTGCTGCGCCTTGACTATTGATGTGTCAGTCATCTTTGCATGAAAGATGAGGTGTAGCGAGTGAACAAAATGTAAAATATAATACAAAGAAATATTGATGAAAAAGTTAAATATCTTGTTAAAAACCTCAGTTGGGAGTCGTCTCGTATCATTCTCGTATCGATCCCGTATTGATTCCGTATTGATCCCGTATTGATTCCGTATTGATCCCGTATCAATCCCGTATTGTTCTCCTATCGTTCTCCTATCGTTCTCGCTTCCGGAAGCGGAAACAATACGGAA
>ERZ1026944.11-NODE-11-length-144974-cov-98.254176_pt1 | contig 144974 bp, 108 predicted proteins | sample MGYA00519569_ERZ1026944 | MGnify/ENA primary metagenome ERZ1026944 (study PRJEB26926, sample SAMN06164618) | human gut metagenome | biome: ENVO:00009003; feature: ENVO:2100002; material: ENVO:00002003 | host: Homo sapiens | place: USA | collected 2012 ... | reverse complement strand
GCGAGCTGGGTTCAGAACGTCGTGAGACAGTTCGGTCTCTATCTATCGTGGGCGTGGGAGTTTTGAGTGGTGCCGTCACTAGTACGAGAGGACCGTGATGGACAGACCTCCGGTTTACCAGTTGTGCCGCCAGGCGCACCGCTGGGTATCTGAGTCTGGATTGGATAAGCGCTGAAAGCATCTAAGTGCGAAGCCAGCCGCAAGATGAGAACTCCATTGAGGGTCGTCAGAGACGATGACGTTGATAGGATGCAGGTGTAAAGACAGCGATGTCAAAGCCGAGCATTACTAATTGCCCGAACACTTTCTTTAGGAAAGTTCATAGTTTCAACTGTATATACAGTTCATTATCTTGTTTTGCTTGTGTGCAAATACGTCATACCCCATTATCAGGTGGTTATTGCGGTGAGGTCCCACCTCTTCCCATTCCGAACAGAGAAGTTAAGCTCACTTGCGCCGATGGTACTGCAATGCAATGCGGGAGAGTAGGTAGCCGCCTTCTTTTATCAAGAGCCTCAGATTTCGAAAGATTTCTGAGGCTTTTTTCGTTTTCCTACAGTTTATTTTCGCTGTTTTTTGCTTGATATACGTCATGTAACTATGTTATAAAGTGTTTAAAACATTAAAAAAGCGCTGATAATCAGTCTATTACTTGCATATCTCGATTTTTTTTTGTATCTTTGCAATCGATAAGAATAAGGATATCATCCGTATCTCTCTTTTGAGTATGCTGGTATCCGTTAAGGTATCTAACGGAACTGAGGTGAGCAGCCTATCTTTTTCTCACAAGTTGCCACCGCGAAATCACTGATGTTGTAGTTCAGCTTTTCAGGTTCCATAAAACAAAAAATATGAAGAGAATAACAATGGTATTAGTCAGCATCTTGATGCTGATGATGAAGGTAAGTACAGCGTCGGCTGATACGAATGTAAATGTATCCTCTACTGATGATTTCGATTGGACTCCAGTGATGGAAGCGATTATCCAGGTAGAGAGTGAGGGTAACCCCAAAGCAAAGAGTGGAAGTTCTGTTGGTGTTATGCAGATTACTCCTATCTTAGTGGCAGAGTGTAATGACATTTTGAAGAGACGCAAGAGCAAGAAGCGTTTCACATTGTCTGATAGATTCAGTATTGCGAAGTCTAAGGAGATGTTCCTCCTGATTCAGTCTGTCCACAATCCTCTGAATAGCATCGAGCACGCAATTCGTGCTTGGAATGGTGGAAACCATTATAGTGTGAAGAGAACACAGCGCTATTTTGAGAAGGTCATGAATCTTTTGAAAAAGTAATTGATTTTTGATATGTCCGATCTATCCTTCCAGGATGGATCGGATTTTTGTTTGTTCCCTATACTCATTCTCTTTTCCCGCTTTTATTCCAGTTTCTGCTTTTTATCATACTTTTTCTCTATTTTTATCTGCCAGATCCCACTTTTTTGCCTTTAAATGTTAAAAACGCGTTAAAAAGATAACTTTTTGCTAGAAATGTTTGGTGGTTAACAAAAAAAGTAGTACCTTTGCACTCGCAATTCAGAAATGAGTTGATAATATCGCGGTGTGGAGCAGTTGGTAGCTCGCCAGGCTCATAACCTGGAGGTCGCATGTTCGAGTCCTGCCGCCGCAACCAAATAAAGGAAGTGATTAAATAATCACTTCCTTTTTTGTTTTCTTCATATTGTGTTTATCACCTTTTCTCCTCCATTGTTCTTTTTCTCTTATCCCTCTTGATTATCTAGAATTTCTTTAGTTTTCTCATTGATTTCCCTTTCATTTTGCTTTATATTCATTTGAAATCCAACATATTCTATTTTTTAACACTAAATATTTGCGTATATCGAATAAAACCACTACTTTTGCACATTGATAAATTTATGTGCAACTAATAAAATAAAGGAAGGGCTTCGATATGTCAGTATCCAAAACAAGACAAAAACTGGTAGATGTTGCAAGACAACTGTTTGCCAAGAATGGTATAGCCAATACTACAATGAATGATATTGCTGTAGCATCTGGTAAGGGGCGTCGTACGCTTTATACCTATTTCAGTAGAAAGGAAGATGTCTATTATGCAGTCATCGAGTCAGAGTTGGAGCGTCTTTCTGATAAATTGGATGAGGTAGCCAACTGTAAGATGCGTCCTCAGGACAAGATCATAGAATTGATTTACACCCATCTCAGTATGATCAAGGAAACAGTGGTACGTAATGGCAATCTTCGTGCTGAGTTCTTCCGTAACATCTGGATGGTAGAGAAAGCTCGCAAGAACTTTGATGAGGATGAAATCGAAATCTTCCGTCGTGTCTATGCCGAGGGAAAGGAAGATGGGGAATTTGACATCGACAATATTGATTTAGTTGCTGATATTACCCACTATTGTATCAAGGGGCTGGAAGTACCTTTCATTTATGGAAGATTAGGCCATGGTATGAATGTGGAGTCAAGTAAACCGCTGGTTGCAAAGGTTGTTTATGGCGCCTTGGGTAAATCAGGTTTAAAACTTTAAATAAGATATTCATAATAAACTGATTATTAATTAAATAAGAAAGAAATGGGATTATTAAGTGGTAAAACTGCCCTTGTAACAGGTGCAGCTCGCGGCATCGGTAAGGCTGTCGCTATGAAATTTGCTTCTGAGGGTGCTAACATCGCATTCACAGACCTCGTACTCAATGATGATATGGCAGCTGGCTTGGAGGCTACTCGCAAGGAGATTGAGGCTCTTGGTGTAACATGCCGCGCATACGCTGGTAATGCTGCTGACTTCGAGGAGACTGAGAAGACCGTTAAGCAGATTCACGCAGATTTCGGTTCTATCGATATTCTCGTTAACAACGCAGGTATCACTAAGGACGGTTTGATGCTTCGTATGAGTGAGGCTCAGTGGGATGCAGTTTTGAACGTAAACTTGAAGTCTGCCTTCAACTTTATCCACGCTTGTTCTCCTATCATGCTCCGTCAGCGTAGCGGTTCTATCATCAACATGGCTTCTGTTGTTGGTGTTCACGGTAACGCTGGTCAGTGCAACTATGCAGCTTCTAAGGCTGGTATGATTGCTTTGGCTAAGTCTATTGCCCAGGAGTTGGGTCCTAAGGGTGTACGTGCTAACGCAGTAGCTCCTGGTTTCATCGAGACAGCTATGACAGCACAGTTGCCAGAGGAAATCCGTAAGGACTGGATGAAGAAGATTCCTTTGCGTCGTGGTGGTCAGACTGAGGATATTGCAAATGTTTGTCTCTTCCTCGCTTCTGATATGTCAAGCTACGTAAGCGGTCAGGTAATCCAGATCGATGGTGGTATGAATATGTAATCTATTGGCATCTGTTTTAGATAAAACATGCAGGTAGTTTACGAGGACAACCATATAATTATCGTCTCTAAGAGAAGTGGTGAAATCGTGCAGGGCGACAAGACCGGCGATGAGCCTCTCTCAGAGACGGTAAAACAATATATCAAGGAGAAGTACCAGAAACCAGGAAATGTATTCCTGGGAGTGGTGCATCGACTTGATCGTCCTGTCTCAGGACTCGTGGTATTTGCCAAAACCTCCAAGGCTTTGAGCCGTCTGAACAATATGTTCCGGGATGGTGAGGTGCACAAGACCTATTGGGCTATCGTGAAGAATATGCCACGTGAGACTGAGGCAACATTGACTCATTGGATAGTAAGAAACGAAAAGCAGAATAAAAGCTACGCTTACGACCATGAGGTGAAGAATTCGAAGAAGGCGATATTGAAGTATAAGGTGATAGGGCATACTGATCATTACACCCTTTTGGAAGTGAACCTGATGACAGGCCGTCATCATCAGATCAGATGCCAGTTAGCTAAGATGGGATGCCCGATCAAGGGCGACCTGAAATACGGTTCTCCTCGCAGCAATGCCGACGGAAGTATCTCTCTTCTCTCGCACAAGGTAGAGTTTGTGCATCCAGTATCAAAAGAAACCATTGTAGTGGAAGCTCCTCTGCCAGATGATAATCTATGGAGAGCTATTGCTCCATAACAATTTAATATCCATGCTTATGAAGAAATATGCGAAATGGATGGGGATCGTTGTTCTTACCCCATTCGTGCTCATATTATTGTTAGCTGTTTTGCTTTATTTGCCTCCAGTACAGAACTGGGCAGTAAAGCAAGTCGCTTCTTATGCTTCAGAATCGACGGGCATGGATATTTCCGTAAAGCATGTACAACTCGTTTTCCCTCTCAAGCTGGGAGTGGAAGGCGTGAAAGTACTGCAACCTGTCGATTCATTGAAGAACAGCAGAAACCTTGCTTTAAGAAATAAAAAAGATACCGTAGCCGACATCCAGAAGATGGTGGTAGATGTACAGTTGCTGCCACTCTTCAGCAATCAGGTGATGGTGGATGAACTGAACTTCACGAAGATGAAGGTGAATACCACCAACTTTATCCACGAAGCCCGAATCAAAGGAGATGTGGGCAGATTGCAGCTGATGGCGCATGGTATAGATCTGGGTAAGGAGCACGTGAATGTGAACGATGCCCTGATTTCAGATGCCAGATTGTCTGTGGAATTGAGCGATACAGTTCCGCCAGATACGACTCCGAGCACCAATTACTGGAAGATCCACTTACAGAAACTGAAACTAAAGAATACCGATTTTACCCTACACATGCCTGGAGATACCCTTCAGGTGAATGCTTATTTCGGTGATGCGATCGCCCGCACCACCTACCTTGACCTGTTCAAAGGTCTGTATCAGGTCAAGCACTTGGACTGGAAGAACGGCAGGGTGAACTACGACCAGAATTTCGAACGTCCTGTATCCGGTCTGGACTTCAACCATCTTGCCTTCCACGATATGGCATTGAAGGCCGATTCCTTCTATTTCTGCGATTCCAGGATTGATGTAAAGATCAAGGAAGCAAGGATGAAGGAGAAGAGTGGACTGAAGATAGATCAGCTTAATGGCAGATTTGTGATGGATTCCTTGAAGTTGCAGTTGCCGGATCTCTATTTCCGTACTCCGGAATCTCATTTGCAGGCTACTGTAGATATGGATATGAACGCCTTTGCCGAGAAGAATCCTGGCAAGGTGATGGCGCGTGTGAAAGGTGCCTTGGGACGTTCTGATCTATTCCTCTTCATCGGTGATGCATTGCCAAAGCAGATGAAGAGCCGATGGCCTTACTATCCGATGAAGGTGGAAGGTTTGCTGAAGGGAAACATGCAGCGTGCCTCTTTCTCGGGAGTCAAGGTGAATCTGCCTACTGTTTTCGACTTAAGCACGGATGGCATGGTAGCTAATATGACAGATATGAATCGTCTGAAAGCGAATATCAATCTGAAGGCACGTACCTACAATCTCGGTATGGTAACAGCCATGCTCGATCCTGCCTTGACACAGGAAATCCGCATCCCTAGCGGCATCGGCATTCAGGGAAATGTGAAGATGGATGGAACGAAGTATGCCACCAGACTGGCTCTTACCGAAGGTAAGGGAAGCATGAAGGTGGATGCTGCCATCGATGCCAAGACCCGTAGGGATGGCAGCATCGATATGAATCGCCTGGCTTATCAGGCAAAGTTGCAGGCACGACAGATTCAGGCCCAGCATTTCCTGCCTCACCAGAATCTCTACACCTTTACGGGAGAGGTAGAGGCAAAGGGCGTGGGTACTGATTTCCTGTCGCCTCGAACCCGACTGATGGCGAAAGCCAAGGTTAACCAGGTACATTATGACAAGTATCAGTTGCATGACATGGTGGCTGATGCGCAGGTTGCCAACGGTAGAATTCATGCCAAGCTGGATAGTAGGAATGAGCTGCTGAATGGTAACATCGCCGTGGATGCCCTGGCTAATACCAAGAAGTTGCAGGCTACACTGGTGGCAGATGTGCGCCATGCCGATATGTATCAGTTGAAGATTACCGATAAGCCAGTGGATGTTTCGCTCTGTGGTCAGATCGATGTTCTTTCCGATCTGAAGGATAGTCACAAGGTATGGGCTAACCTGGATGATATCACCGTAAGGACAGAAAAGAAAGTCTATCGCCCAGTAGGTGTGAAGGTAGATATCCTGACCGATAGAGATACCACCCATGCCATAGCAGAGTGTGGAGATTTCCGTCTGAACATGGATGCGCATGGAGGCTACGAGAAACTCCTGCACAGAGTTACCGGTTTGCAGAAGGAATTATGGAAGCAGCTCAAGAACCGTCGCATTGATCAGGTGATGATTCGCAACAGTTTCCCTAGCGGACATATCTATCTTTCTACAGGTAAGGACAACTTTATTTCCCGATTCATCGAATATATGGGTTACCATTTCAAGTCGGTGGAGATGGAGCTGAATGCCTCGCCTGTGGCAGGACTCGAAGGATATATGAACATCGACTCCCTGGTAGCGAGTGGCATGCAGCTGGATACCATTCGTGCCCAGGTACATACGCAGGGAGATACCATCCGCTATTCAGCCCGTGTTCAGAACAACCGTCATAATCCGCAGTATGTGTTCCGGGCATTGGTAGATGGTGAGGTACAGGAGCATGGCTCCAATATCAAGGCTCGCCTCTATGATGCATCCAATAAGTTGGGTGTAGATGTGGGACTCGCTGCCATGTTGCAGCCTAATGGTGTGAAAGTGTCTCTGATAGATACCCATCCGATATTGGGTTATAAGGAGTTCGTAGCCAATGATTCCAACTATGTGATGTTGAGTGATGACGGACGTGTATCTGCCGATCTGGTGCTGAAGGCAGCAGCGGGCAATATGGGTATGCGTGTCTATTCCAACGATAAGAACGAGGATGCCCTGCAGGATATCACCGTCAGCATGAGCAGGTTCAATCTGGACAAGGTGCTGAGTGTGATTCCGTATATGCCGGATATCACGGGTATCATGGATGGTGACTTCCACTTTATCCAGACCAAGGAAGAACTCTCTGTTTCTTCTAATCTGAAGATAGATAACATGACCTACGAGAAATGTCCGATGGGCAATGTGGGTTCGGAGTTTACCTATATGCCAAAGAGTGACGGTTCTCACTATGTAGATGCCATCCTTACCTATGAGGGTGATGAGGTGGCAACTGTTACGGGTACATACAAGTCGGAAGGTGGCGGCGATCTGGATGCAGAGGTAGGATTAGAGAAGCTTCCTTTGCACTTTATCAATGGTTTTGTACCTGATCAGCTCATCGGTTTGAAGGGATATGGCGAAGGCGCCCTGAAGATGAAGGGTGCCTTGAGCAATCTTGATATCGATGGTGAGGTATATCTCGATTCTGCTTATCTGGTAAGTGTGCCATACGGTATTTCCATGCGATTTGCCAACGATCCAGTGCGCATTACAGACAGTAAGCTGCTCTTCGAGAACTTCATGATGTATGCCAACAACGAGAGTCCGCTCAATATCCAGGGTGCCCTCGACTTCACGGATGTGGAGAATATGAAGCTGAATATCCGGATGAGAGCGCAGGACTTCCTGCTGATTGATGCAGAGGAGAATGCCCGTTCCGAGGCATTCGGCAAGGCGTATGTCAACTTCTTGGGAAGCATGCAGGGCTCATTGTCTAATCTGAAGATGATGGGTAAGCTGGATGTACTGGGCAAGACCAATATGACCTATATCTTGCGTGAGTCGGAACTCACTACCGATAACCAGCTGGAGGAACTGGTGAAGTTTACCAATTTCAAGAGTGGCAAGGAGGTTGTGGTTCAGAAGCCTACGCTGGATGGTTTCGATATGTTGCTGAGTATGTCAATCGATGAGTCGGCGCGTATTCTCTGTGCCTTGAATGCCGATAAGACCAATTATGTGGATCTGATGGGAGGAGGCAATTTGCAGATGCGGTACAATACGGCTGACGGTATCAGATTGACGGGTCGATATACCCTGAATGATGGTGAGATGAAGTACTCTCTGCCTATCATTCCATTGAAGACCTTTGATATCCAGGATGGAAGCTATATCCAGTTTACGGGTGATCCGTTTAATCCTACCCTGAATATTACGGCAACGGAGGATATCAAGACTACCGTCAACGAGGGTGAGGGTAGTGGACGCTCGGTGGATTTCATCTGTGGTGTGAAGCTGAGTCAGACTCTGGAGAAACCGGGTATCCAGTTTATCATCTCGGCATCCAACGACCAGACCATCCAGGATGAGTTGAATTCGATGAGTGTAGAGGAGCGAGGCAAGATTGCCATCACGATGCTGGCTTCGGGTATGTATCTGGCGAGTGGAACCACCAGTTCGTTCTCGATGAATACCGCCCTGACTTCATTCCTCAACTCCGAGATCAATAACATTGCAGGTACAGCCATGCGAAGCATCGGACTCGATGTGGGTATGTCGGTGGATAACCAGACCAATGCCTCTGGCGGAACGCATACCGACTACAACTTCAAGTTCGCCAAGCGATTCTTCAATAATCGCCTGAGTTTCTCAGTGGGTGGACAGGTTTCAACCGGTGCAGAACTGGAGAATGCCAACAAGAATGAGTCTTTCTTCAACAATGTGGAGGTTCAGTATCGTCTCAACGAAGGAGCCAGCATGTATGTAAGAGCTTTTTATAATGCCAACACCTACGATTGGCTGGATGGTCAGATTGGGGAGTATGGCGGCGGTTTCACCTGGCGCAGAAAACTCTCCAAGTTCTCGGATATCTTCAGATGGAAGACTGAGAAGCAGCAGGTGCCTGCAGATTCTCCGATGCTGCGAACCCGTAAGGATTCAGTGATGCTGCGGACCCGCAAGGATTCTGTTATTAGAAACAACGAAAAATAAGCTAGTGAATATGAGAAAGAAGAATCGACTTCACCTTATTATATATATAGTGGCAGCGGTGATGCTGTTCTGCTTCCTGTTTACAGGGTGCTCTTCTACGAGTGCCCTGAAGGAAAACGAGCAGCTGTTTACCGGACTGAAGCCTATAGAATACTCCAACTACGAGGCGAATACCTATGCCGACTCGGTGAAGGAAGAGATGGAGTTTGCTCTTGCATCAGCCCCGACGGGAGCTTTTATGGGAAGCAGCTATTTCCGTACTCCGTTTCCTGTCCGCTTATGGATATGGAATGCCTTCTCTCCGTCGGATGATGCTCTTTCCAGATGGATTACCAAGGTATTCGGTTCGAAGCCTAAGTTGATGGAGAATGTGAATCCGAAGTTGAGAGCACAGGTAGCTGAGCATCAGCTCGACAAGTTGGGCTATTTCAATGGCAAGGTAGATTACGAAGTGATCACCCAGAGCAATCCGAAGGAAGCCAAGGTGGCTTATAAGGTGAATATGGGACATTTGTGGAGATTGGATTCCGTGGCTTATCTCAATTTCCCGGAACATGGCAAGCAGCTCATCGATTCTACGATGTCGCAGGCTGTCATCAGAAAGGGAAGCCCGTTCAATGTCTCCAATCTGGAGCAGGAGCGTCAGCGACTCACCCGTCTTTTCCGCAACCATGGCTATTACTTCTATCAGAATGGCTATGCTTCTTATCTTGCAGATACCGTGAATACGTCTGGCAAGGTGAACCTCCGTCTGTCGATGGTGGACAGCATTGAGCCGGAAGCAACCCGACAGTGGTATATCGGCAATATCAACATCAACTTCAAGAAGCAGTTCATGGAGGAGATGACCGATAGCTTCGTGCGCCGCTATCTGAGTTTCAGATATGCAGGCAAGAAGATGCCGATTCGTGCCGGAGTAGTGCTCAGGGAGTTGAAGCTCCGACCACGAAAGCTTTATATGGTGGATGATGAAAATACGGCTAAGGCAGGATTGCAGTCGATGGGACTCTTCAGTTATACCAACCTGCAGTTTGTGCCTCGGAGTACTCAGGTTTTGGACAGCCTGGGAAATGTGCAATATTGCGATACTCTGGATGCCAACATCGATCTGGTGTTCGACAAACCATACGATTTCTATGTAGAAGCCAACGCCAAGGGCAAGACTACCGGAAGGGTAGGTCCGGAGCTGGTGGTGGGTCTTACCAAGCGCAATGCCTTCCGGGGTGGAGAGAAGCTGGATATCAACTTCCATGGTTCGCATGAGTGGCAGACCATCACAGGGCAGGGGGGAAGTTCCAACAAGATCAATTCCTATGAGTTCGGATCGGATGTCACGCTGTCGTTCCCAAGCATCATCACTCCTTGGAATGCTTTCCGCACGATGGCACAGAATGAGCGCAGATTCCGCAGAGGTCATATCCCTCGCCGTTACTATGGTACGCCGAATACCACCATCAAGGCATCTATGAATATCCTGAACCGTGCCGGCTATTTCCGCCGTCATGTGGCTGGAGGAGAGTTGACCTATGATTGGGCAACCTCTTATCAGCATCGTCATTCGTTCAGTCCGCTGATTCTTTCGTATGAGTATATGAACTATACTTCTCCGAAGTTCGACAGCATCATGAACAACAATGTGTATGTGGCAACTTCGATGGCCGACCGTTTCATCCCGAAGATGAGCTATACCTACACCTATCGCAGTGCGCAGAAATACCGCAATCCTATCGTGTGGTCAACTACGGTGAGCGAAGCCGGCAACATTTTGTCGCTGGGTTATCTTGTCGCTGGCAGGAAATGGAACGACAAGGGTAAGACGATGTTCAAGAACGAGTATTCTCAGTTCTTCAAGCTGGAAACAGATTTCGTGAAGTACTGGAAACTGAATGAAACATCCACCCTGGTGGGACATCTGAATGCCGGAATGATCTGGAGTTACGGCAATTCGAGTCAGGCACCTTATACGGAGATGTTCTATGTAGGTGGAGCCAACAGTATCCGTGCCTTCAGTGTGCGAGGTGTCGGACCAGGTGAGCAAGACTACAGTGCCCTGAGTAACAAGTATGCTAATATCCTTCGTACGGGAGATATCAAGTTCCAGGCGAATCTGGAATACCGTCCTAAGATCTGGGGCGATCTTTATGGTGCCCTGTTCCTGGATGCCGGTAATGTCTGGATGAAGGATGCCGATTTGTCCTCTTTCGAGGCCTTCAAGTTTGATAAGTTCTACAAGCAGCTGGCTGTAGGCACCGGAGTGGGTATCCGCTACGATATGGGAATGTTTGTGGTTCGAGTGGATTGGGGAATCGGTCTGCATCTGCCATACGATACGGGTAAGAGCGGATTCTACAACATTCCAAGCTTCAAGAAGAACCAGAGCTTGCATTTGGCTGTGGGCTATCCGTTCTAGCCACGGTTTTTGGGGGGATGAAGCTCCATAAATCATTCAAATAATGATGTAAATCAAAAAAAAAGTAGGAAAAGATGCTGCTAGGTGCATTTTTTTTATTACTTTTGCAGGTGATTAAACGTAAATATCAACTATTAAATAAAAATATAGATTATGAAACCTACATTATTGCTTTTGGCTGCTGGTATGGGTAGCCGTTATGGTGGTTTGAAACAGCTCGATGGTCTGGGCCCTAATGGTGAGACTATTATGGACTACAGTATCTACGATGCTATTCAGGCTGGTTTTGGTAAGATCGTTTTCGTTATCCGCAAGGATTTCGAGGATCAGTTCCGCGAGAAAATCCTCTCTAAGTACGAGGGCCATATCCCAGCAGAGCTTTGCTTCCAGTCTTTGGATGCACTCCCAGAAGGATTCAGCGTACCTGAGGGTCGCGAGAAGCCATGGGGTACCAACCACGCAGTGTTGATGGCAAAGGACGTTATCAAGGAGCCTTTCTGCGTAATCAACTGCGATGACTTCTACAACCGTGACTGCTTCATGGTTATCGGCAAGTTCCTCTCTGAGCTTCCAGAGGGTAGCACCAACAAGTATGCTATGGTAGGTTTCCGCGTAGGCAACACCTTGAGCGAGAACGGTACAGTAGCTCGTGGTATCTGCTCTAAGGACGAGAACGAGAACCTGACAACTTGTGTAGAGCGCACCGAGATCATGCGCATCAATGGTGAGGTTTCTTACAAGGACGAGGAAGGCAAGTGGGTTGCTGTAGGCGACAACACTCCTGTATCTATGAACGTATGGGGCTTTACTCCAGATTACTTCGCTCACAGCGAGGCTTACTTCAAGGAGTTCCTGAGCGATCCTAAGAACATGGAGAACAAGAAGGCTGAGTTCTTTATCCCATTGATGGTCAACAAGCTCATCAATGAGGGTACATCTACCGTTAAGGTACTCGATACCACCAGCAAGTGGTTTGGTGTAACTTATGCAGCCGACCGTCAGAGTGTAGTAGATAGAATCCAGGGTCTCATCGACGAGGGTGTATATCCTAACAAGCTCTTCTAATTCTATTAGATGGATATTCAATTAGATATTTTAAACGAAAAGGAAGCCGCTATTCTCCGAGAGACGATAGCGGCTTCTCAGCATATTGTCATCTGTGCCCACAAGTCACCTGATGGCGATGCTATTGGCTCATCTTTGGGATGGGCTTATTTTTTGCGCTCTCTGGGTAAGAGCCCTGTCATCTGTGTGCCTGATATGATACCGGATGCCCTTTCCTGGTTGCCTGGTAGTGATGATATCGTGAGATACGACAAGTATCCCGACAGGGTGCAGCAGGCTTTTGATGAGGCTGATCTGGTATGCTGCGTGGATTTCGGCAGCACAGGCCGACTGGATGAGATGGATCATGTGCTTGCTGGCTGCAAGGCCCAGCGTGTTGTCATCGACCATCATCTGGCTCCTAACCTGGAGGCTAAGCTGATGATTTCGCAGCCTCATGCCAGCAGCGCCAGCGAACTGGTGTTCCGTGTGATATGGCAGTTGGGTGGTTTCCCTGAGTTGGATAAGACCTGGGCTACCTGCGTTTATTGCGGTATGATGACCGATACGGGTGGATTCACCTATAACTCTACCAATCCGGACATCTACTACATCATCTGCCAGCTGCTTACCAAGGGTATCGACAAGGATAAGATTTATCGCAGCGTCTTCAACAATGCCCGTGTTTCTGCAGTCCGCTTCCGCGGTCATCTGATGAACGAGAAGCTGCAGGTCATCGAGTCGCTCCATGCCAGCTACTATACCGTAACCCGCAAGGAGATGAAGGAATATGATTTCATCAAGGGCGATCTGGAAGGATTGGTGAACGTGCCTCTTACCATCAGAGGTCACAAGCTCTCCATCTCGCTCCGAGAGGATACCGATATCGACAACCGCATATTGGTGAGTCTCCGTTCTGTGGATGATTTCCCATGCAATAAGATGGCGGAGCTGTTCTTCAATGGTGGCGGTCATCGCAACGCATCAGGCGGTAAGCTGCTTTGCAGTATTGAGGAGGCTGAGAAGGTTGCCCAGAAGGCAATTCTTGCCTTTGCCGATTTGCTGAGATAAGGAGGCTTTTGCGCCTGAAAAAACAGAGAAATAAGGAAAAACAACCCCGAAAGAGGCATTAGGATGATAATAAGTGATAAATAATAATAAAATCATCCTATACTTCTCGGTGTTGTCTTTTCTTTTTTGTACCTTTGCCCAATAAATTAGAATTTAGTAAAAGGAATGAAGAAATTTTTGTTTGCCATCATGGCTATAGCAGCACTTTTCTCGTTTGCTGCATGTAACGATACTGAGACATATAAGGATTTGCGTGACCGCGAGTTGGACTCTATCAGTTCTTTCTTGCGTCATGAAAACGTGAAGGTCATTTCGGAAGAGGAGTTCAAGAGTCGTTGGGAGAAGAAGCAGAAGGACAACAGCGTGGTTCTTACTGATACTTCCAAGAACAACAACGAGTATGTGCTCTTCAACAGTAACGGTATCTATATGCAGGTATTGGAAATGGGTTGTGGCGACTATATCAAGATGGGCGAGACTACCGATGTACTCGTTCGTTTCTCTGAATACAATCTGAATACCGCAGCAGAGATGAGTCTCAACTCTTTGCAGTTGAGCAATAATCTGAAGCAGTATTCTTTCTATACTGATAAGATGACCGTGACCAATAATTCCGGCACTTTCACCGGTACTTTTGATGTGAATAGCAGCTTGATGGCAGCCACTTACAACAAAAACTACTCCGGCGGTTATAGCGGAACAGTACCTAGCGGCTGGCTGGTTCCTTTCAGTTGGGTAAAGATTGGTCGTGGTAATGCCGAGGGCGAGAGAATAGCTCACGTTCGTCTGGTAGTTCCTCATACCTATGGTACTACAGCGGCATCAGGAAGCGTATATGCCTGCCTCTATGATTTAACCTTGCAGAGAGGCAGATAAGATAATTTCATTTTAAAAAGATATTATTATGACACTGATTAAGTCTATTTCTGGTATCCGTGGAACCATCGGCGGTCCAGCGGGCGATACTTTGAATCCGCTCGACATCGTCAAGTTTACATCTGCTTACGCTACATTCATCCGTCGTAGCGGTGCTTCCAAGAGCAACACCATCGTGGTTGGCCGTGATGCACGTATCTCGGGCGAGATGGTAAAGAATGTAGTTTGTGGAACTTTGATGGGTATGGGTTACGATGTATTGAACATCGGTCTGGCTACTACTCCTACTACAGAGTTGGCTGTAACCATGAGTGGTGCTGCCGGTGGTATCATCATCACAGCCTCTCATAACCCACGCCAGTGGAATGCTCTCAAGCTTCTCAATGAGAAGGGTGAGTTCCTGACTGCTGCCAATGGTAGCGAGGTATTGAGCATTGCTGAGAAGGAAGATTTCGAGTATGCTGATGTAGATGCTCTCGGTAAATATACAGAAGATGATACCTTCAACAAGCGCCATATCGACTCAGTGCTTGCATTGAAGCTCGTGGATGTTGAGGCTATCAAGAACGCTCATTTCAAGGTTTGTGTAGATGCCATCAACTCTGTAGGTGGTGTTATTCTCCCAGAGTTGCTCGATGCACTCGGCGTAGAATATACATTCCTGAATGCTGAGCCTACCGGTGATTTTGCTCACAACCCAGAGCCATTGGAGAAGAACCTCGGTGGTATTATGGATGAGTTGAAGAAGGGTGGCTATGATATGGGTATCGTTGTTGACCCAGACGTTGACCGCCTGGCATTCATCTGCGAGGATGGTAAGATGTTTGGCGAGGAATATACCCTGGTAAGTGTAGCTGACTATGTATTGAGCAAGACTCCAGGTAATACTGTCAGCAACCTTTCATCTACCCGTGCGCTTCGCGATGTAACCGAGAAGCATGGTGGTTCTTATTGTGCTTCTGCCGTAGGCGAGGTGAATGTAACTACCAAGATGAAGGATGTTCACGCAGTGATTGGTGGCGAAGGCAATGGTGGAGTTATCTATCCAGAGAGCCACTATGGTCGTGATGCCCTCGTTGGTATCGCACTCTTCCTGAGCAGTCTGGCTCATAAGGGTTGCAAGGTAAGCGAGCTTCGTGCCAGCTTCCCTAACTACTTCATTGCCAAGAATCGCATCGACCTGACCGCTTCTACCGATGTAGATGCTATCCTCGTGAAGGTAAAGGAACTGTATGGCAAGGAGAAGGATGTTACTGTTACTGATATCGATGGTGTGAAACTCGACTTCCCTGACAAGTGGGTTCACCTTCGCAAGAGTAACACCGAGCCAATCATCCGCGTATATAGTGAGGCTTCTACTATGGAGCAGGCTGATGAGCTTGGAAAGAAGCTCATGCAGGTAGTTTATGATATGCAGTAAGATACTGCATTATATATAAGATACTGTATTTATATAAAAAACGACTTCCCACGATTATAGGCAGCAATGCTTATAAGCGTTGGAAGTCGTTCTCGTTTATAAAAGTTCCGGCCCGATATGATGGAAAGCTTATTGCTCAGCCAGCTCTTTCATAGTATCGTTCAATGTATTGAACAATACATTGATGTTTTCCTCTTGGTTCTTGCACGCCTCCTTGAAGAGAGCGACAGGATCTTCAGAATCGCCCTTCAGCGGAGCCTCGTTCAAGAGGATGTTCACGTTGTTCAGCAGCATACCGTGCAGGGTAGGCATGTGGAGCTGATGCTGGCTGCCCTCCTTGCTGCCACATTTCAGTCCGGCTGCGTATGCCTTCACGATGATGCGTACCAGCAGATGGATAGCCATAGGCTCGTCGGCAAGGCTGATGAGTACACCGTGGGTATAATCGCGTACGTGCTCCTCAATGCTTGTAAACTTACCCTGCAGGAGCCAGGTGAAGTTGCGCTTGTATTCAGCTTCCATAGCCTTGTACAGCTGGTTCGATTTGCAGGCGATGCGCAGATAGTCGAGCATGGTTGGCTCGAAGGTAGGATCGGTCTTCTTCATGCTCTCAAAATTCTTCTGCATGCGCTCGTTAGCCTCTTCCGCACTCTTGTAGTTGAGTCGTACGAGGGTAGAGAACATGATGTCGAAGAAGTACTGGTTCACTTCTCCATAGTGTTCCAGCATCATCTGCTTCACCTCTTTGGGGTCGTTCTTCTTCTGGAAGTCATCGCCGCCAACCGCAGCATCCATGATGCCGCGTGCGTATGCCTCGAAGAATCCTCTTACGAAAGAGGCTACAGCCTGATAACTATTGATTCTCTTGCTCATTGTCTTTTGAATGTTTTAATCAAAAATGATTTAATCAAAATGTTTTAATCAAAGATGATTTAATCAAAAATCTTAAATTCATATCCCTGTTCCATCAGCCATTCTATGGATTGTGGAAGTGCCGTCTTCAGCTTGTCGATGCTCTTCAGCGAGTCGTGGAAGGTGATGATGCTGCCGTTTCGGGCATATTTCTTCACATTGTTCACCACATCTTCTGCCGTCATCCACTTGGAATAATCTCGGGTCACCACATCCCACATGATAACCTTGTAGGTGCGGTGCAGCCACCAGTACTCGCTCTGTCGCATCCAGCCGTGAGGTGGACGGAAGAGATGGGCATGGATGATGTCATTCGCCTTGTTGGTGTTGAGCACGTAGGAGATGACACGATGCTTGAAGGCACCGATATGATTGAAGGTATGGTTACCTATCTGATGACCCTCTGCTACAATCTGGTTGTAGAGATCGTGGTTGCGCAATACGTTTTCGCCCACCATGAAGAAGGTAGCCTTGATATTATACTTTCTCAAGGTTTCCAGGATGAATGGGGTGGATTCGGGAATCGGACCGTCATCGAATGTGAGATACACCGAATGGTCGTTCTTGTCCATTCTCCATATTGCCTTCGGATATAACCATCTGAGCCATTTGGCTGGTTGCTCTATGAACATAGGAATAACTTGATTAGGGGATGATACAAAAAGGGAGACCTAGCAAAACGCCAGGTCTTCCTTGATATTCTTTATTTTACTGATTGCCCTGTGGCATGCTGCCGCCTCTGCCGCGATAGAGTGTATAGAGAGCATTGAGCTGCTTCTCATAACTCTTCTGCAACTGAGGGCTTACCATACCTGCCACATCGCAGACACTCTGCATAATCATGATCTGACGGATGCAGTCGTTCTGGCTCTGCAGGAAGCGGTCGTTGGACAATGAGAGGTAATAGTTGAGATACTGGTAAGCATTCTTCCAGACAGCCTCTACATATTCCTTACCCTTTGCCTTCTGACCGGTGAGCAGCCAGCCGCGAGCCATATCCAGACCACCGCTCATGTAATCGAGGGTGACATTGTATGCAGGAATCTCCACATCAGCCTTCTTCAGGATGTTGATAGCCTTCTGGTTCTTGCCGTCGGCGATGAGCTGGAGTGCTGTCTGGGCGAGCAGGCGACGGTGGGTATAGCACATACGCATGGTAGTCTCGTCTATATAGAGTCCCTTCTGCTTCAGGTTACCGAACTTGAATCGGGTCATGATGTTGTGATAGGTCTTCTCAGCATCGAAGTTCTTCGCACCTGGCTTGTTGGTGGTGAATGGAGTGATACGGTTGGCAAGACCCTCCTGTACGAAGTTGTCGCCAAGGTTCATATAGTTCTCCTGTCCCACGGTAAGAGCCACGTAGATAGGACGTGTCCAGTTGCACTGTGACAGCATTTCGAGCATCATCAGGTCGCCCTTGTAGAGAGCGTTCTTGCCTGCGAGTGAAATCACCATCTTGTCTGGGATGGTATCAGAAGCCATCATCATGCCGCTCTTCTTCACAGCCTCCTTGTCGATTGTTACATAGACGGTATCTGTAGGGATGAAGTGCATGTCTGAGTTCTTGCTGCGTACCCAGTACTTCAGGATGTTCTTGAGCTCGAAAGGCTCATCACCAAACTGCTTCTTGGCATTCACCGGATCCTGCTTGTAGAAGTCGAGAATCTGCTGCTTAGCCTCTGGCTGGACAGAAACATACTCGTTGGTACCCGAACAGAAGTCGAGACGTGGCCAGGTGATTGGTACGGATGGTGAGTTGTATGCAGGACGCATCATCTGGTCGATATACCAGTCGGTCTGCAGATAACTCAGGTTACATACGCGGGCATCTGTACCTACGCCTTCTACCTCCTGGTTGTACCAGAGTGGGAAGGTATCGTTATCACCATTGGTGAAGATGATAGGGTTGCCCTTCTCCTGGAGCGACATCAGATAGTTCTGGCCGAAGTCGCGGCAGGTGTAACGTCCTGAACGGTCGTGATCATCCCAGGTCTGTGATGCCATCTGGATAGGAACGAGCAGGGTTACCACAGCCACGATAGCTGTTACGGCAGTACCGCTGAGCTTCATCTTCTGCTTCAGAAGGTCGATGATGGCGAGAACGCCAAGACCGCACCAGATAGCGTATGCATAGAATGAACCGGCGTAGGCATAGTCACGCTCACGTGGCTGCATAGGAGTCTGGTTCAGATAGAGCACGATGGCAAGACCTGTCATGAAGAACAGGAAGAATACCACCCAGAACTGCTGGATACCTACAGGGAGAACCTCCTCTGTCTCCACGCCGTTCTTGATGACCTTGCGCTTGCGGGTGTACCAAGCCTGCCAGAAGAGACCGATGAGACCGAGAATCAGCGGCATGCAGTAGAACACGTTGTGTCCCTTGTTTGCCTTCAGGTCGTCTGGCATTTTGCTCTGGTCGCCATAGAGAGCGTCGTCGATGAATGAGAAACCGGTAATCCAGTTACCGTGCTCTGGCTCGCCGTTGCCCTGGATATCGTTCTGGCGTCCGGCAAAGTTCCACATGAAGTAGCGCCAGTACATGAAGTTGCACTGATAGGAGAGGAAGAAACGGATATTCTCCATCTGTGTAGGAACCTTCACCATCATGTTCTCGCCACAACGGTCGTAAGGCACCTCGTTACCCTCTACGCCACCCATCCAGTCTTCGTATGCCTGGGCATGAGCCGAACTGTGCATACGTGGGAAGAGCATATTCTGTGCATATACATACTTGTTCTTATGACTTACTACGAAGTAAGAGTCCTTCTCATCGGCAGAAGCCTTCTCCTTGCGCTGATAAACAGGTGCACCTTCCTTCGTCACAGGCTTGCACATGTTGCCGTCAGCCTCGAGAGCCACCTGAGAAGTGTAAGCCTGACCATAGAGCAATGGAGTATCGCCATACTGGTCGCGGCTCAGATAACTGCCCAGGGTGAAGATGTCCTCAGGAGAGTTCTGGTCCATAGGAGGGTTGGCAGATGAACGGATCACGATGAGCGCATAGCTTGAGTAACCGATCATCAGCATCAGCATGCAGAGCAATGCTGTATTCTTGATGCGAGCAGAGATGAGAGGCAGCAGCTGCATCTTCTTCTTCTCGATGCCTGTAGCCTGGTCAACGCCGGTTACTACTTCCTTCTTGCGCTTGTAGTTGAGTACAAACCAGAGGATAGCCAGGATGATGATGCCGGTGATGACTGCGCTCCATCCATATCCGAAGAATGGGATGCCGAGCATGCCGAAACCGAGAACGAAGGCGATGTTCTGCTTCTTCTCGTTCTTCTCTGATGCATTGTAGGTCTCGTAGATACCCCAGATAACAGAGGCTACGAGGCAGATGATATATACGATTTCACCGGTATTGAATGGGCAGCCGAGTGTGTTGACGAAGAACAGCTCAAACCATCCGCCTACGGTGATGATGCCTGGAACCACACCATAAAGTACGGCTACTACCACCAGGAATGAAAGGAAGAGCGCCATGAGCGAACCCTTCAGGTTGGCATGAGGCACTTTCTTGTAGTAATATACCAGTACGATGGCTGGGATGCAGAGCAGGTTGAGCAGGTGTACGCCGATACTCAGACCTGTCATATAGGCGATGAGCACGAGCCATCGGTCACTATGAGGTTCATCGGCATGGTCTTCCCACTTCAGGATCAGCCAGAATACCACAGCGGTGAAGGCAGAAGAGAAGGCGTAAACCTCACCCTCTACAGCAGAGAACCAGAAGGTATCGCTGAAGGTGTAGATGAGTGCGCCCACCATACCAGATGCTTCGATGGCAATCAGCTTGCTGGTGGTCATCTCCTTCCAGTCGCCGATGATGAGCTTGCGTGCCAGATGGGTGATGGTCCAGAAGAGGAACATGATGCAGACGGCACTGAGGAGTGCGCTCATCGTATTCACCATCTTGGCTACCTGCGTGGTATCACTGGCGAAATGTGTGAAGAAATTGCCCATGAGCATGAAGAATGGTGCCCCAGGTGGGTGACCGATCTCCTGCTTGTAGGCAGTTGTAATAAACTCAGGACAGTCCCAGAAGCTGGCTGTCGGTTCAATTGTGGAGCAATATACGAATGCCGCAATGATGAATGCGACCCATCCGAAGATATTGTCCACTAATCTGTACTGTTTCATTATTGTTTAAACTTTAATGTATTATATTTCTATGTTTCCTATTATATAATGTGTATAAAACGTTGCAAAGATACTAAAAAGTAAAGAGATAGCGTAGGATTGCTTCTCTTTTTTAGGTTATATTAAATTTAAATAGGTGATGTTGTAGAAAAATAAGCATTAGGATGGGATATTTATTACGTCGCCACGTATGAAATTTTACGTCCCGACGTAGGAATTCCTGCGTCGGGACGTAATAAAAAGGGGGTAAAATGTAATTGAAAGCTGTATGTATTATACATTCAGGAAATGCTCTTCCAGCTTTTCTCTAGGCATATCTGCCGTATCGTGATAATGCAGGTGCTGGTTTACACAGGCGATATGCTTCACGTTGTTGAGCACTTCGGCTACATCGTGACTGACGATGATGATGGCGCACTCCTTGTTGATCTGCTCCAGCATCTCGTACATCTGCTTTTGGAATCGGCGGTCGATGTAGGTGTTAGGCTCATCGAGAATCACGACATCGGGCTTTGATACGATGGCACGGGCGAGGAGCACTCGCTGAAGCTGACCGCCGCTGAGGGCAGCGATGTGTCGGTCTTTGAATTCCGTCAGCTGCATGCGCTCCAGGGTATCGAGCACCTGCTGGTGCTGTGCCTGGGTGTATCGTGAAAAGAGACCTTTGGTCTTGCTGAGTCCGGCAAGTACAACTTCATATACAGAGATAGGAAACTGCTTGTCGAGCTGGTTGTATTGTGGGAGATAGCCCATTGAAATCTCCTTTGTTTCTTCAACTTTTGTTTCGCCATTTTCATCAAGAACCGTTTTTCCGTTCTCATCCTTTACTTTTCGGAAGTATCTGATGGTTCCTTCCGTAGGTTTCATCAGTCCCAGAATGAGGCGCATGAGAGTAGTCTTGCCACCACCGTTTGGTCCGATGATGCCAAGATAATCGTCTTGATATACGGTGAGATTTACGTCGCTGAGCACTTGTTTGCCGTCATATCCGGCAGATAGGTGCTCTATTTTTATGATTGGAGTCATATGATTGTAGTTTTTACTTCCCAACAACGATTTTCTTGCCCTGTACCGCTGCTGCAGCTTCCTGCATCGCCCAGTTCCAGTCGCCCTGCAATGGGTTGATATCCATTGGTTTGGTGTGGCTCTCCTTGATGAAGGTTGTGGTGTTGCGGTTGGCAAATTCTGCCTGTATCAGGCAGAACTTGATCTTTTCTTTTCTGGCTCTCTCTATGAGGCTCTTCAGCTGGGAGGCACTAGGCTCCCTGCCTTCTTCCTCTATGGCAAGCTGCTCCAGCTGGTAATCACGGGCAAAGTAGGTGAGGATAGGGTGATAGATCACAAACTTGCGTACCATGTCTGGGTCCTTTTTGAAGCTCTCCTTGATGGTGCTGTCTCTCTTGTCGATGATGCTGAGCAGCGACTGATAATTCTTCTCGAAGAAAGCCTTGTTCTTCGGCTCCAGTTCGCAGAGCGCCTTGAGGATGTTGCTGGCTATGATGCGGGCGTTGCTGCAACTCATCCATACGTGCGGGTCGATGTTGCCACCCGGAGTCTTGGCAGGCTTGATGCCCACGGAGGTATCTATCACTTTCATATCTGGAGCGTTGTCCTGCAACTTCTTCATCCAGGTCTGCTCAAAACCGATGCTGCCCACTTTCAGATAGAGGGCACTCTTCGATAGTTCCATCATCTGCTGGGCGTATGGCTCGTAAGTCTCCGGGTTGTTGCCATTCGATACCATCACGTTGACATCCACCTTGCCTTTGGCAATTTGATCTACGAAATACTTGTAGGGGGAAATCGTAACTGTAACCGTAACCGCAGGCTTCTCTGTTCCGGAAGTCTTTCCCGAATCTGCCTGTTTCTGAGGTGTACCCTTGCATCCGGCAAGAATAACACATAATATAATAAGGTATAGAAATCTCTTCATATATTAAAAATCTGCTTATGTTATAAATCTGCTTATATGTTTATACGATGAAGCTGAGACCATAAACCAATAGGATATATCTCAGCACTTTTCCGATGGTGATGCTGATGGTAGAGATGATGATATTGGCTCTTGTCAGCCCCAGCACGATGGTGATGGCGCTTCCCAAAATCGGGATGAAGGCGAAGAAGCCCATCCAGGCACCTCTATCAGCCATGAATCTTTCTGCCTGATCCAGTTTCTCCTTCTTCACGTGCAGATATTTCTCTATCCATTCCATCTTGCCCAGTCTTCCCACACCATAGTTGAACAGCGATCCCAATACATTTCCTATGCTGCCATATATCACCAGAGGGATGGGATCCAAACCTGCTGCCTGCAAGCCCGACATCACTACCTCGCTGCTGAAAGGAATGAAACTGCCGGCAAGAAAGGCGGAAACAAGCATACCCCAATAGCCCCAGTTGATTAAAAAGTCTATTATGTAACCCATTGAATATTATTTGTTTAATATTCTTGATGCAGCGTTTCGCTGCATCAAGTCTATCTCTGAATAACTCTTATCCCAGAATCAATCTTATCCCTGAATGGCCTGTAGCAATACCGTTTCCGGAATGAAGATATTGTATAGCAATATCAATACCATGATGATCAGCGCCGAGATAAAGACAATGTTCGTCAATTTTCCCTTGGTATAGGTGATGAAGTGAGCGGTGAGTGGTGCCGTATTTACAATCATGATGCTGCTCAACTCCTTGATATGCTGAGGCTGCAGGATGATGAAGGCGAGACTCACGTAGTTGATCAGAATGAATGAATTGTAGATCATTCGGGTACGGATCTTATCTGCATAAGAGGTATGCAGGAAGTGTATGCTGCCTAATGTGCTCAGGATGATGAGGAACAGGAGATTTACCACCTCGTGGTCGGTAACCTGCGAATAATCGAACAGATCCTGATAGTTGATGAATTCCGCAAAATGACTGATCAGTCCATTGATGTTATTGGTGTAGGCGAAGTAACCCGCTGAAAACCAATATGGCATGATGAGACCGATGATAGATGCAAAGAAGTTTCTGATGCTGAAGGAATTGGTGAACACCATCATCATCAGCCACAGGAAGGGCAGGAAATATCCCACCTGGATGAACACCAGCGAGGCGAGTCCTACGCAGAAGAAGGCATAGAAGGTCCATCCTGCCGCCCGCCTGTCCTGGTAACTGTTCCAGATGATGAGGTAGAAGGCGATGGAGCACATCGTCACGATGCTTGCCTTGAAGGAGGGTGTAGGCAGAGAGGTCATGGTGATAAATACCAGGAAACTGCAGGACACCATTCGGCTGTAGGTTCGCATCAGGGAATTATGGTTGTTGAGCTCCACCATCAGCAGGGTAGAGAGAATGGTGAAGGCGAACTGCACCCAAATGTTAGCTACTAAAAAACCTACAGCAACCCATACCAAGGCGGCAAGGGTTGCTGTTACAGGTAGAGCGTAGCGGCTAGCCGCCACTTTATTTTGAAAAGTTTTCTTTCTTAACATTATCCGTTAAAATTAAGCTTTTGCCCTTAAAGATCCTGTCCGATATCAGAGCGGAAGTACTTGTCTGTGAACTGAATCTTCTGTGCCTCGGCAAAGCTCTTCTTCAGAGCCTCTTCCTTATCCTTGCCGTAGCTGCTTACGCAGATTACACGGCCGCCATTGGTTACAACCTCTCCATCCTTCATGGCTGTACCAGAGTGGAAAACTACAGAACCTTCCACATCATTGATACCATGGATAGGATAACCCTTCTTGTAAGCCTCTGGATAACCACCGCTTACGAGCATCACGCAGACAGCAGCACGCTCATCAAACTCGATGCTGCGCTTGTCAAGATCGCCGGCAGCTACACCCTCGAAGAGATCCACGATGTCGCTCTTCAGGCGGAGCATCACGCTCTCTGTCTCTGGGTCACCCATACGGCAGTTGTACTCGATAACCATAGGCTCGCCCTCTACATTGATCAGACCGAAGAAGATGAAGCCCTTGTAGTCGATGTTCTCTTCAGCCAGACCCTCTACGGTAGGACGGATGATGCGCTCATCCACCTTCTGCATCCATTCCTTGGTTGCGAATGGCACAGGGGTAACACTACCCATACCGCCGGTGTTCAGACCGGTATCGTGCTCGCCGATGCGCTTGTAGTCCTTAGCCTCAGGCAGAATCTTGTAGTTCTTGCCATCGGTCAATACGAATACGGAGCACTCGATACCGCTGAGGAATTCCTCGATAACTACGCGTGCAGAAGCGTTGCCGAACATACCGCCGAGCATCTCCTTGAACTCCTTCTTAGCCTCTTCCAGGGTAGGAAGGATGAGAACACCCTTACCGGCGCACAAGCCGTCAGCCTTCAATACGTATGGAGCCTTCAGAGTCTCCAGGAACTTCAAGCCTTCTTCTACGTGCTCGCCGTCGAAAGTCTCATACTGAGCTGTCGGAATGTTGTGGCGCTTCATAAACTGCTTGGCGAAGTCCTTGCTTCCTTCCAGCACGGCACCAGCCTTTGATGGACCAATCACAGGGATGTTCTGGGTGCGAGGGTCAGCCTTGAAGTCATCATAGACACCCTTTACCAGTGGGTCTTCCGGACCTACTACCACCATATCAACACCGTTCTCGACAGCGAAGTTCTTGAGCGCCTCGAAGTCGTCAGCCTTGATATTCACATTCTCGCCGACATTCTGCGTACCGGCATTACCAGGAGCGATAAAGAGTTTCTCACACTTCTCGCTCTGAGCGATTTTCCAAGCTAAGGCGTGCTCGCGGCCACCGCCTCCTAACAATAATATTTTCATCGTAGTTACGTTTAATAATTCTTCTATTATATGTTACAATCAGGATATTGGTCTTCTCCTTCTTTTACAATCAGGATAGATATTTGCTCCTTTTTGCATCCAAATTTCTAATTTGCTGCAAAATTACTAAATTTCAGCGAACTATACAAGCAAAAAGCCTAAAATCTTTATCGCATATAGTTCTTATAGATTTCATAATAGATATCTGGCCATCCGTAGATGGCTATCCTCTCCAGTTCCTTGTAGAGTTCCGGTATGTCATCTATCAGCTTCACCAGGTCGGGATTGTATCGGGTTCCTGCGCCTTCTCTCAGCTCTTCCATCACTTTTTCGAAGCTCTTTTCCTGCTTGTAGTTTCTGCCTACTCGCTCGGTGGCAGCCTGCATGCAGTCGCACAGGGTTATGATATCTATCATGAAGCGGTAAGGCGACTTGGTGTTGTCGAAGTCGCTTGGATAGCCTCCCTTGCCGTTGTACCATTTATGATGTCCCAGCGTGGTATCGTAGTAGTATTTCAGCTTCTGCGATATCTTCAGGTATTTCAGTCCCATTCGTGGATGCATTCTGATGATTCTTCGCTCCTCATCGCACAGCTGTCGATAGTCGTTGTTCACCACGCTTACGATACTGTTCTTGCCAAGGTCGTGACAGAGTGCTGCACGGGTGATGAAGTGAATGATCTGTCGCTGATGAAGCCTTACCTGCCATTTGCTGGTGATGCCCAGCTTTCCTACCAGCAGTTCCCGCCGGTGCCTGATGATGGCTTTCATCATCGCTTCTGCAAGTCGTGCCACATGGGTAGAGTGGGCGTAGGTGGTTACCTGGGTTGCCACGTTCAGTTCCAGCACGAATCCTATTCTTTCCTTATCGCTCAGGTATTTGATGAGTCGGGGATTGGTGCTCACATGTTCCAGTACCTGGTTATACTGTGTGGAGTTCTGCTGGTCTTTGCGATGTCTGAACATCCTGATAATGTCTTCACAAAACATCCTTACGCACTTCTTTTTGTACTTGGCTGAAACTCTGGCGGTATCTACGATGAATGCCAGGTTGGTATAATGATTCATCAGCGAATTGAAGGCACCTTCCCCCAGTTTTTTTTGTCGGGTAAGGGGTTTGATTGATGTTTCGTATATTTCCTTGGCTTCTTTCAAGGCAGTTCTTGTCCGGATTTCTCCCATTCTTAGCTTCATGACGATGAGATTGAGCTTCGAGGTGGTGCTGAGTCCTACGGTATCCGGATATTGTCTTATTACCCGTTTTACCAAAGCGTCTCCTTCTTTCTTTTCTATCAGTTCCGGATTGGTGAGATAGATACCTCTTACTATCTCCAAGTCTCTGTTTTTGATGCGGTTAATCCATAGCTGTCTTCTCTTTTCGGGTACTTCCAGCTCGTCTGCCGTATGATTTCTTGCCAGTTCTTCCAGCTTTTCGTATCTTTCCTGCAGTTTTTTCAGGGGTTGGATATGGTGGAGTGTCCATGCCGATAGGCACAGATCCTGTAGGGCGTAGCCGTACAGACCCAGTTCTTCGGGCGTATGACAGTGTGCACTGTCGGCTACGTATGCGATGCAATCGTATGCTTTTTTCAATGTCTCATTGTCTCTGTTCAGTCGCCATATCTGGTAATAGGATGCCCCCTTCCTGCTCATGGCTCTCAGAAATTCGTAGTTCCTTTCCGGGCGTTTTCTGAAATTTCGAATCAGAATATCCGTAACCCTGTTTGTGATGAATGGATCCGTCAGGGCATAGGCGTAGTTATGAAAGAAGTTTTTGTCCAGACTGTCGTAGGCTGCATCCGGCAGAATGGTCTCCTTCGTCGTATCTGCCATATCGGTTTTGAAATAATCTACAATGCTATTCAGCTGCTTCTCGTTCTCGTTATAGATCTTATGGTTCTTCTGGCTTCTAGTCATAAAGAATCTTATCCATTCGTCGTGGTTGTGGATGCTGAAGATGCTGTCGTTGTAGCGATTATAGGTGATGCGGTTCTGAGATAGCTTATCGAAGATGAATTTAAAGTCGGGGATGCTCTGTTTAGAAACAAAAAACTCTTTACCTGCCACTTGCAGGTGGCAGGCAAAGAGTATGGTGGTAATTAATAAAATTACTTTTCTTATCTTGTTAATCATCTTTTCGTTCCGAAGATTTGTTTTACTTCAGATAGACTCTTGGATATATTGCCATCCGAATTTACTTCAGATAGAGTCTCTTATACATTTATAACTTTTCTTTTTATTTCAGGTAGTCGAAGAAGTAGTTGCTGATTCTTTCGTGCAGGTGAGTGCTCTGATGCCCTCTCATATTGTGAGGTTCACCTGGATATACGAAGAAATCTGGCTGGGTACCTGCTGCGATACAAGCCTTCAGGAAGGTGAGGCAGTGCTGTGGCACTACGGTCACATCGTTCAAGCCCTGGATAATCTGCAGCTTACCCTTCAGGTTCTTAGCCTGATAGAGCAGGGATGTCTTCTTGTAACCTTCTGGGTTGGTCTGTGGGGTATCCATATAGCGCTCGCCATACATCACCTCGTACCAGTGCCAGTCGATTACCGGACCGCCTGCTACGCCTACCTTGAATACGTCAGGATAGTTGGTCATCAGCGAGATGGTCATGAATCCACCGAAGCTCCATCCGTGAACACCAATCTTGTCGGCATCTACGTAAGGCAGGGTCTTCAGATATTCTACACCCTTCATCTGGTCCTTCATCTCTACCTGACCCAGCTGGCGGAAGGTAGCCTGCTCGAAAGCCTTGCCACGGTTCTCGCTACCACGGTTGTCGAGGATGAAGAGCAGATAGCCCTTCTCTGCCATGTAGGTTTCCCAACCACGGCTAGAGTAGTTCCAGCGGGCATCCACGTTGTGGGCATGAGGTCCACCATATACATATATAATGGTAGGATACTTCTTGTTAGGGTCGAAGTTCACCGGCTTCACCATTCTCCAGTAGAGGTCGGTTACGCCGTCGTCGGCCTTGATTGAACCGCAGCTGTATTCAGGCACGTTGTAGCCCTTCCATGGGTTCTTGGCTGTGAAATAGGAGGTGCGCTTGCCGTTCTCTGTGTTTACGATGGCAATCTTGCGAGGCACGGTAGGAGTAGAGTAGTTGTCATAGATAAACTGTCCGTTCCCGCTCAGGGTAGCGTTGTGCCATCCCTTGCCGCAATCGTCCATCATGGTGCGCTTGCCGGTCTTGGTATCTACCACGAAGATGTTACGCTGGATAGGAGAGCACTCGTTGGATGCGATGATGATGCTCTTGCGCTTGGTGTTGAAGCCGAGCACTTCCATCACTTCCCATTTACCGGAAGTCAACTGTTTGATTTCGAGTGATTCCGTGTTGCTTGCCATGCGGCTGCCGTGCTTACCCAGGGTGCAGAGATAGAGGTGGTTGTAACCATCCTTGCGGCTCTGCATGATGAAGCTGCTGTTGTCCCAAGGCAGGAACTGGATTGGGTGGCAAGGCTCTACATACTTCTCATCGGTCTCTCGATAGAGCTCGCCAGTCTTCTCGCCAGTCTCTGCGCTGTAGGCTGTAAGGCGACAGTCATTCTGGTCGCGGTTCAACTCAAACATGTAGATGGTCTTGTTGTCCGGGCTCCATGCGATGTTGGTGAAGTAGCGGTCTGTAGGGTCGCCAGCCTTCAGATAGATGGTCTTGCCGGTCATGCAGTCGAACACGCCTACGGTCACCTTGTGCGATGTCTCGCCTGTCATCGGATACTTGTCTGGTGCAGGCTTGGCGCAGCAGGTTTCTGTCTCAGGATGATTGAAGTAATCAATCTCCGGGATATCCACCTGTGGATAATCAGTCACCATGCTCTGGTCCATGCGGTAGAAGGCGAGCAGTTCGCCGTTAGGGCTCCAGAAGGTACCCTTGCTGATGCCGAACTCATCGCGGTGAACACTCTGACCATAGACGATAGAGCGGCTGCCGTCTGTAGAGATCTGGAAATCGTGAGACTTCTTCTCTCTTGTCATGGCATTGTTGGTTACGTCGAAGGTGCGCACATAGAGGTTGTTGCCCTTCAGATAGGCGAATGCATTCTGCTGTGCGTTAGCTTCGAGGAGGTTTTCGCCATCTTCAAACTCCATCTCGCTCAGCAGCTTATGCTTCTTGAAGTCGATGGTGTAGGTCTTGCTGCCGTTGCTTACCATCACGATGCTCTTTCCTGCAAAAGGGAACTGAGCGTTGTAGAGGGCTCTTACCTTGATGTCCTTGGTAGGAGCAATCCACTGGTTGATATCGTTGATACCGAAGAGTTTTGTCTCCTTTCCGGTAGTCTTGTTTACGAGATAGCATGCCTCGATGTCCTGATGGATAAGTTCATTTCCCCACCAGGTGCACCAGCGGTTCTTTGCCACCATGTTGCGGTAGTTGTTGCCACCGAAGTTCAGGTCTTCCAGTGTGAAGGCTTTCTCGCCCTTCTGTGCAGGAACCACGCCCTGAGCTTGTATCTCGGTTGCATTCATTGCCATCATGGAAATCATAGCTGCAAAAGATAATTTATAAATTGATTTCTTTAGATTCATGATTTTTTTCTTGTTTTTTATTTCTAGTGATACCGCGTTTTATCAAGAACGCAAGTCCGCTAGGCGTTCCGCCGGATTTGTAATCCGGCGTTAAAAAATGTCCTAACCTATTTCGGCTCTGCGGATTTGCAATCCGCAGCAAAGGAGAATGCCTTTCCTATTGTTGGGGGATTACAAATCCCCCGGTTTTAATAGGTCTAACCTTTTTTACGGCGGATTTCAAATCCGCCGGGACGCCTGACGGAAGACGTTTTAAATCCGCCGGGAATCTTAGCGACGCAGCGTTTCGATGCATTGCTAGAATTCTTAGCAATACGGCGTTTCACCGCATTGCTAGAAAATCTTAATCCTCGTCATCAAAGTCGGTGTCGAAGCTTGGCTTGCTGCCACGCTTTCCTCCGAAGTTCTTGCCACCTCTGCGGTCTCCCTTGAAACCACCGCGCTTGTCATTACGGTCTCCCTTGAAACCACCGCGCTTGTTGTTACGGTCGTTACGGTCGCCTCCACGCTTGCCTCCGAAGCTGCGGCCGCCCTTGCGGTCATCATCATCGTCGCGTCTTCCGGCACCCACACGTGGACGTCCGCCACGGCGAATCTCATTGCGGCGCTTCTCGAAGTCCTCCAGACGATGGCTGTGGAACTGGAAGCTGCGGATATCTGCCTCCTCGTTCTCAGTCTCCTCGCTCACACGCTTCTTGAACTCGCGCTCCTTCTTGAAACGGTGCTTCTGCGCCATCTCGCTCTTCTCGCGCTCAGTCTTCACGATACCGCCCTCAGAGCGGAACTCCTTCATCTTGCCGTCGAACATCACATACTTGCGGAACTCGCACTCCAGACTTCCGTTATATACCGGGATCTTGATAGATGGCTTCAGACCAATCTGCTCGAAGCACTCCTCGCGGTAGCTCAGTACCCAAGCCTCGTTGCCTGCGAAGGCACGCTTGAATCTCTCGCCAATCATCTTGTAGGTGTTCAGCAGGTTAGGAGTAGAGATACGCTCGCCGTATGGAGGGTTCATCACGATGATGCTCTTCTCGGCAGGCTGTGTGAAGTCCTTGAAATCCTGCTGTGCGATGGTGATATCCTTGCTCAGTCCGGCTGCACGCACGTTGAGGTTGGCAGTGTTCACCGCCTTCATATCTACATCATATCCGTAGATGTGGTGCTCGAACTCGCGCTCCTGAGAGTCGTCGTTATAGATCATATCGAAGAGATCCTGGTCGAAATCGTTCCACTTCTCGAAGGCAAACTCCTTACGGAATACACCTGGAGAGATGTTGCGGGCGATGAGGGCAGCCTCGATGGCGATGGTTCCCGAACCGCACATTGGGTCGATGAAGTCGCATTCACCCTTCCAGCCGGTCATCAGGATCATACCTGCAGCGAGAACCTCGTTCAGAGGTGCCTCTACCTGCTCCTGACGGTAGCCGCGGCGGTGCAGACTCTCACCGCTTGAGTCGAGACTCAGGGTAGCGTTATCCTCTGCGATATGGATGTTGAGGCGGATGTCTGGGTTAGACACGCTGATGTTAGGACGTGTGCCCTGCTTTTCGCGGAACCAGTCCACGATGGCATCCTTTACCTTGTAAGTCACGAAGCGTGAGTTGCGGAACTCCTCAGAATAGACCACTGAATCTACCGAGAAAGTCTTCTTCACGTCTAAGATGTCATCCCACTTGATCTTCTGAACCTCGTCGTACACCTCTTCGGCAGAACGAGCCTTGAAGTGCTTGATAGGTTTCAAGATGCGGATGGCTGTGTGTAACTGGAAGTTAGCACGATACATCATTTCCTTGTCGCCTGTGAAAGATACCATGCGGCGACCTATTTGTACATTGTTAGCACCCAGTTGGGTGAGCTCCTCAGCCAAGACTGGCTCCAGACCCATAAAGGTCTTGGCAATGAGTTCAAATTCCTGTTCCATTATTGAATTCTATATCTAATAAACTTTGTTTTTCTTTTCTATATTTCTTTGTTTTCGGCTTCATGTCCTTGGTCACCCATACGTTGGCGCCCACGATGCAGCCCTCTCCGATGGTGATTCTGCCCAGGATAGTGGCGTTGGCATACACGATGACATCGTCTTCCAGGATAGGGTGGCGAGGGATTCCCTTGATAGGATTGCCGTCCTTATCCAGTGGGAAACTCTTGGCTCCGAGGGTAACACCCTGGTAGAGCTTCACGTTGTTGCCGATGATGCAGGTGGCACCGATAACCACACCCGTGCCATGGTCGATGGTGAAGTGGTGGCCGATGGTAGCCTCCGGATTGATATCGATACCTGTCTCCGAGTGTGCCAGTTCCGTCATCATTCTTGGGATGAGTGGCACGCCGAGCTTGTGCAGAACATGAGCGATACGATAGTTGGTTAAAGCCTTGATTACGGGATAGCAGGAGATGATTTCTCCGTGGCTCATTGCCGCCGGGTCACCGTTGTAGGCTGCCTCTACGTCGGTGGCGAGAATCTTGCGGAGCTTGGGAAATTCCATGATGGCTTTGGCGGCGATGACGCCTGCCTTGGCGCGTTGGTGCTGCAGTTCTGCCTGGGTTTCCGATTCGCAGTCGTTGGCGAAGCAGAGTCCGGCGAGAATCTGTTCTGCGAGCATCTCGTAGAGTTTCTCAACTCTTACTCCGATATGGTATTTGATGGTAGAGATATTCACGGAAGAGTTTCCGAAATATCCCGGAAAGAGGATGGATCGAGACAGATTGATGATGTCTTCGAGCGCCTTGCCCGAAGGAAGTGGATTCCCGTCTCTATGCTGATGGAAGAGACCCTTCAGCGATTCGGCGCTTGAAAGCTCGTCGATAGTCTCTGTCAGCTGATGAGTTAGTGTATCTTTACTCATGTTCTTAATGTATCAATAAAATTCGACTGCAAAGATACGATTAATTTCTTGAACTGCAAAGAATTCGTTCTTGTTTTTTATGATTTTTTTAGCGTTGCTGAAATTTCATATCCCTGAATGCACTCCAGGCTATCGGTATCGCCACGAGGAAGGAGCAGATATCTGCCCACGCCTGACACATCTCTACGCCCAGTAATCCGAAGAAATGAGGGAGGATGAAAATGAGCGGAATGAAGAACAAACCGCTACGTGCTGCTGCCACGATATTCGCACGTACGGGCTTGCGGATGGTCTGCATCAGCATATTTGTCAGCACGATGGTGGCTACCAGAGGAAAGCTGATAACCTGCCACTTCAGGGCAACGGAACCCACGGCTACCACGCTGGCATCATCACGGAAGAGTTCGATGATAAGCTCGGAGAAAAGGAAGCCGAAAACGGCACAAACCGCCAGGAATACCGTGCCGCATTTGATGCAGAAAAAGAATGCCTCCTTCACGCGGTCGTACAACTTGGCTCCATAACAGAAACCGCAGAGCGGCTGGAAACCCTGCCCCAGTCCGATGACCACGGCATAGGTGAAGAACGAGATTCTCGTCACGATACTCATACCCGCAATGGCTGCATCTCCATAGGCTCCGGCAGCCACATTCAGCACCAACGTGGCGATGCTTCCCAGGCCCTGTCTTGATAAGGAAGGCGTGCCGCCAAAGATAATCTCCTTGATGTAAGCCCTGGTTGGCGTGAAGTTGTGCAGATGGATTCGGATGCTCTGACCCTTGTGCGACATCCAGAAAAGCATGGCGCAACCGAAGCACTGGCTGATGAGGGTGGCGATGGCGGCTCCTGTGATGCCTAAGGCAAAATAAATGATAAGCAGTGGAGCCAGAATCAGGTTGAGTAGTACACCCGACATGATACCCTTCATGGCATACATCGCATTGCCCTGGAAGCGCATCTGGTTGTTGAGGGTCAGAGAGGTTGTCATGAAGGGAGCACCCAGCAGGATGATGCCGAGATAGCGCTCGGCGTAGGGCTGGATGGTGGGGGTGGAACCCAGAAGAATGCACAGTGGTGTAAGGAAAAGTTGTCCAAGAATGGCGATGAGAAGTCCCGTCAGGAAACTCAGCACGAAGCCCGTGGATGCCATCTTCTTCGCCTTCTCCACCTCCTTGGCTCCCAGCATTCGGGAAATATAGTTGCCGGAGCCATGACCATAGAGGAAACCAACGGCCTGGATTACTGACATCATGGCGAAGGAAACGCCTACCGCTGCCACGCTCTGGGTATTGATGCTGCCCACGAAGTAGGTGTCGGCGAGGTTGTACATACTCGTCGATAACATGCTGATAATGGTAGGAATCGCCATCGTAAAAATCACCCGATGCACCGGTGCATGGGTCAGGAATGTATAATTATCTCTTGATTTCTTCATATTCTTTCTCCTGTAATTCTTCTTCTTATCTCCTTGTATTCTTGAATCTTTTCAGCCTGCAAAGTTACTGCTTTATTTCCGAAAGGGGGGAAATATTCGATGATTTTAACGCTCGGCAGGAAAAAAAACAATGATTTCGTTTGCCATCTCGGAAAAAACTCGTACTTTTGCACCGTTTTTCTGATGATACATTATTATAAAAAGAAAAATCAGAGCAAAAAGTTTTAGAAAAAAATCAGATCAATGAGTGATATTAGAATCATACCCGTTACTACCAAGAAAGGATTGAGAACTTTCATACAGTTCTATTACGACCTTTATGAAGGTAGCAAATATGCCGTTCCTTACTTGCGTTTTGACGAGTGGAATACATTGAGCAAAGACAAGAATCCAGCCTTCGATTTCTGCGAAGCGCAATATTTCCTGGCTATCGATTACAGCATCCCGAAGGTGGTAGGCCGCATTGCCGCCATCATCAACCATTGTGCCAACGACCAGTGGAACAAGAAGCAGGTACGCTTCGGATGGTTCGACTTCATCGATAATCTCGAGGTTTCCGGTATGCTGCTGGATGCCGCAGCCCGGTGGGGCAGAGAGCGTGGCATGGAAGAATTGGTAGGACCACTTGGCTTTACCGATATGGACCGCGAAGGAATGCTCATCGAAGGATTCCACGAGAAATCCACCATGTACGTCAACTACAATTACCCTTATTATCCCAAGCACATGGATGCTCTGGAGCTCTTCCAGAAGGACAACGACTGGCTGGAGTACCGCATCAAGGTGCCTGAGGTAACTCCTCCGAAATTTGCCAAGACAGCCCAGCTCATCGAGAGCCGCTACAATCTGCATGTGCATAAGTTTACCAAGCACGAACTGGTTCACGGCGGTATGGGCAGGGAAATCTTCCGCATCGTCAACGAGACCTACAAGGATCTCTACGATTTCCAGCAACTCACCGACCGACAGATCGACGGGTATGTGGATTCGTATATCAAGATGGCGGATATGAACCTCATCACCGGTGTGGTAGATGGCAACGACAACAACCGCCTGATCGGTTTCGGCGTATCCTTCCCATCCATGACCGAGGCGCTGCAGAAGAACCGCAACGGCAAGCTCCTCCCTTGGGGATGGCTTCGGCTTCTGCGGGTGATGAAGTGCCATGCCACTGATACCGTGGATCTGGTGCTCATCGGTGTGTTGCCGGAATATCGCAGCAAGGGTGCCAATGCCCTCATCTTCGCCGACCTCATCGAGCAGTACCACCGCTACGGTTTCAAATGGGCGGAGGCGATGCCGCAGATGGAGAGCAACAAGGGAGTGCAGAGCCAGTGGCAGTATCTGGAAAGCGTGCAGCACCGTCGCCGCCGCTGCTACAGAAGAAAGTTATAGGAATTTGAAGAAAAATAAAAATAATTAGAAATAGAATGAGATTTGCAGTTATAGCCGCAGGCGAGGGAAGCCGATTGGCACAGGAAGGCGTGGAACAGCCTAAACCCCTGGTGCCGGTATGCGGCGAACCGATGATAGAGCGCCTTCTACGCATCTTCGTAGATTGCGGTGCTACCGAAATCGTAGTGATTGTCAACGAATGGAGCACGGCGGTGCGTGAGCATCTGGAGCAGATGAAGCTGCCGGTGCCTCTGCGCCTGGTGGTGAAGACCACTCCTAGTTCCATGCACAGTCTGCATGCCCTCTCGCCATATCTCCGTGGCGAGCGCTTCTGCCTCACCACCGTGGATACCATCTTCCGTGAGGAGGAATTCAAGAAGTATATCCGCCACTTCCAGGAGGCAAAGGATATTGACGGCTGCATGGCTGTCACCCCATACGTGGATGATGAAAAGCCGCTGTGGGTTGGTGTGGAGAAGCAGGAGGATGCCGAGGGTGCCAGTCTGCTCGACAAGCAGGGTTCGCACAAGAAGCCCCGAATTACGGGCTTCCACGACAAGCAGGAGGGCGATGACCATCTGATTTCGGGTGGCATCTACTGTCTGGGCGACAAGGCGCTCGATGTGCTCGACCACTGCATGGAGCAAGGCATGAGCCGCATGCGCAACTTCCAGCGCCAGCTGGTGGTAGAGGGATTGAAGCTGGAGGCTTATCCTATCAACAAGATTCTGGATGTAGATCACAAGGAGGATATTGCGAAGGCCGAGGCTTTCATCCATCCGCTGGAGGGTAAGACCCTGGTGGGGGTATGCCGCGGCAACGAGTTCTCGCCTAATTGCGTGGATAACGATGCTGCCATCATGAATGCCGTAAAACAGCAGCTGGAGGCACTCGGTGCGCAGGTGATGCTGATGTGCGAGAAGGAATTCTGCCGCAAGGCAACTGTGTTGGAGAGAGCCTACGGATGGCCTCGCTGCCGTGTGACAGTGGGCGTGGATGGCTTCTTCTCGATGGCACGCAGCAAGCAGGCACTCGATATTCTCGGCAGAATAGAGGAGGAAGGCGTATTGGTGGTGAACTCCAGTCTGGGTGTAAACCGCTGCATCCGCCGCATCATGACCGAGCGTTTCATCGCCGGAGGCATCGCTACTCCCGAGAGCCGCATCATCGGCAGAAACGGAGAGATGGTGAAGGATATCCACTATCCTTGCTGGCTGAAGCGTGGCGACGGCTGTGCGCAGCAGAAGGAGGATACCTGCTATGTGCAGAACGAGCAGGAGGCTGAGGCGCTGCTGAAGGAATTCTGGCTGCGTGGCATCACATCGGTGGTGGTGAATGAGCATCTGAAGGGCGACCTCATCAAGTTCTACGGCGTATCGGGTACCGATTTCTTCTATTGGTTCTATCCATCGAAATGCGGCCATCGCTCCAAGTTCGGACTGGAGGTGATCAATGGTGAGGCGCAAGGCATCGCCTTCGATGCAGAGGCTCTGAAGGCTGAGGCTGACAAGGCTGCCGACATGCTGAATGTGCCGGTATATGGCGGCGACTGTGTGGTCAGCGAGGATGGCAGCATCCGCATCATCGATTTCAACGACTGGCCTAGCTTTGCGCCATGCCGTGATGAGGCTGCCTTCTATATAGCAACAAAAATGATACAAGAATAAAAATAAAAAAGATGAATCAGGAATTTAAGGCTTCTCTGAAATCAGCGGATACCGAGGAGCACATTGATATTTACTTCTATCGCCCTATTGGTTACCAGTGGGCGCGATTCTTCCGCATGCTTCACGTCACCCCAAACGTGGTGACCATTCTTTCCATCTTCCTCGGCGTAGGAGCGGGCATCTGCTTCTATTTCGATGATCTGGCAATCAACATCTTGGGCATCTTCTTGCTCATTTGGGCAAACGTATATGACAGTTGCGACGGTCAGCTGGCGCGACTCACCAATCAGAAGAGTGCCCTGGGCAGAATCCTGGATGGCGCTGCTGGCGACTTCTGGTTTGTCAGCATCTACTTCGCCATCTCCTTCCGTCTGATGCCGGAGTGGGGCTGGAAAATCTGGGCACTCTGCATCGTTGCCGGTTTCGGATGCCATGCCATTCAGAGCCGTCTTGCCGACTACTACCGTCAGATTCACCTCTTCTTCCTGAAAGGCAAGGAGGGAAGCGAACTGGACGATGCCAGCAAGCAGGTAGAGCTGTGGAAGCAGATGAAGTGGAAGAAGGAGCCTGTGCAGAAACTCTTCCAGTTCTTCTACAAGAACTATACCTTGGGTCAGGAGCGGGATACTCCTATCTTCCAGATATTCAAGAGAAATCTGCGCGAAAGATATCCGCAGCAGTTGCCTGAGCAGTTGCGTGCCGACTTCCGTGCGGGCAGTCTTCCATTGATGAAATATGCCAATATCCTTACCTTCAACTGGCGCAGCATCACGCTGTTCATCTCTATCCTGATAGGTCTTCCATGGCTTTATCCAGCTGTCGAAATTACCGTGTTCAGTCTGATTTTCTTCTATATGAGAGGAACCCACGAGCGCCTTTGTCTGAAGCTCAACCAGAAGGTCCTGAAGGGAGAGTATGAGGCATAAACAATAACAAATACTTATATGAATAACAAGTTCAGAAATATATTCATGGCGTTCGGTATTATCGCCATCATCATCATGCTCTGCACGATGGATATGGACTATACCGATATCTGGCGCTATCTGAAGCAGGCGGGCATCTATTTCCCGCTGATTCTTGGTCTGTGGCTCGTGGTTTATTGGGTGAACACCGTTTCCTGGTGGCTCATCATCAACGACGAGGGTAGGGTAAAGGGACTCTCGTTCTGGCGAGTATATAAGCTCACCGTGAGCGGATTTGCCCTGAACTACACCACTCCCTGCGGATTGATGGGCGGTGAACCTTACCGCATTATGGAGCTGAAGCCTTTTACGGGTGTGAGCAAGGCTACATCATCGGTCATTCTCTATGTGATGATGCACATCTTCTCCCATTTCTGGTTCTGGTTCCTTTCTACATTTCTCTATATCGCCCTGTATCCGATAGGTGTCCCTATGGGCATCATGCTGGGCTTCATCGCAGCCTTCTGCCTGCTAGGCATCTACTTCTTCGCCCGCGGCTACAAGACGGGAATGGCGCAGAAGGGCATCCGTCTGCTCACCCATATTCCTTTCGTGAAGAACTGGGCTAAGCGGTTTGCGCAGGAGAAGCAGGAGACCCTGGAGCAGATAGATTCGCAGATAGCCCTGCTGCATGGTCAGCACAAGAGCACCTTCTACAGTTCCCTCTTCTTCGAGGTGATGGCGAGAGTGCTCCAGAGCCTGGAGATTTATCTTATCCTGAAGGCTTTTGCGGCGGATATCAGCATCGCCGACAGCATTCTGATTCTTGCCTTCTCATCGCTTTTCAGCAATCTCATCTTCTTCTCTCCTATGCAGTTGGGAGCCCGAGAGGGTGGTCTTGCCTTGGCGGTGGATGGCCTGCATCTTACGGGTGCCCTGGGTGTATATACCGGTCTCATCACCCGAATCCGTGAGCTGGTATGGATAGCCATCGGCATTCTGCTCATCAAGGTGGGAAACAAGGATCTGAAGAAGATTCAGGAAGAATACGAGGCTGATCAGAAGAGCCAGCAGCAAACAATTAATAAAGGAAAATAATGAAAGTACTGGATATAAAAGGAATCATTTTTGATTATGGTGGCACGCTCGATACCAGGGGCGACCACTGGTCGGAAGTGCTGTGGCAGGGCTACGAGCACTTCGGCATCGGCGTGGCTGATGACGAGGAAGTAGAGCCAGGAGTAAGTATCCACAAGCAGGCGTTTCGCGATGCCTACGTGTATGGTGAGCGAGCACTGGCTGTGAATCCCATCGTGACTCCTGATTTCCATTTCGAGGATATTCTCAGAGAAAAACTGATCCTGGAATTGAATTTCCTTGCAGGAAAGGAATTGCTGGAGACAGGAAAGGATGATTCTGAGAAACAGGCGAAGCTTGGGAATCCCGGAAAAGATTCTGATGCATCGTTATCAGATTCATCATCTGTATCAAATTCAGAAGCTTCATCAGAAAGCCTTTTCCTCTCCCTTTCTGATTCAGAAATCCGGCAGATTGCTGTGGATATGGCTCGCTATATCAATGCCAAGACCCTTGCTCTTCTGAATGAAAACAGGCAGGTGTTGGAGCATCTGAAGCAGAAGGGTTATCCGATGGTGCTGGTTTCCAATTTCTACGGCAACATCAATCAGGTATTGAAGGATGCAGGAATTGATGGCTATTTCGAGGACGTGATAGAATCGGCAGTAGTGGGGGTGCGCAAGCCGAACCCTGCCATCTTCGCCCTCGGAGTCTGCGCCCTCGATCTTCCTGCCTCTCAGGTGCTGGTAGTGGGCGATACCTATGGCAAGGATATCATTCCTGCCCATAAGCTGGGTTGCCACACCCTATGGATCAAGGGATTGCAGTGGGAAGAGAAGAAGGTGGATGAATCCATCCCCGATGGCATCATCAGGAAACTCTCTGAGATGGAGGAATTTCTGAAAATCTCATAAAAAACTGAAATATATAATAGGTTTTTGCAGCTATTTACGAATAATGTTATAACTTTGCAGCCTGAAAGTAGAGAATGATTAATAATGGGCGCAAGGCCCCTATATATATAATAAGGTAATGAAAGGTATAAGAAAATTGTATTTGGTGCTCGTCCTCCTGGTGGTTTCTACACTCCAGATGATGGCGCAGCAGAAGATAACAGGTCGTGTCATCGACGATGACGGCTTTGCCGTATCGTATGCAAGCGTGCAGTACAAGGGACACAAGATTGCCGTTTCCAGTGATGGAGAAGGTAAGTTTACCATCGAAAAGAAGCCGGGACTGATGCTTACCGTCAGTGCTCTGAGCTACAAGACCGCAACGGTCAAGGTAGATGATAAAACCAGCTTCCTCGAAATCAAGCTCAAGGACGATTCCCACAAGCTGGGAGAAGTCGTGGTGAAATCGAAGAAGGGAAGATACAAACGCAAGGATAACCCTGCCGTGGAACTCATGCGACGTGTCATCGCTGCCAAGAAGAAGAGCGACCTCAGCAACTATGATTATTATCAGTATGATAAATATCAGAAGATCACCCTTGCACTCAATGATATCACCAAGGAACAGATGGAGGGCAAGTTCTTCAGCAAGCGACAGTATCTCCTCGACCAGGTGGAGCTTTCGCCTTACAACGGCAAGCTCACCCTGCCGGTAAGTATCGATGAGACCGTTTCGCAGCACGTTTACCGCAAGGACCCGAAGAGCGAAAAGGATATCATCAAGGGTCAGCAGAGCAATGGTATCGGACAGGTGATCCAGACCGGAGAAATCCTGAATACAGCCATCAAGGATGTCTTCACCGATGTGGATATCTACGATGACTACGTGCGACTGCTCCAGTATCCGTTCCCATCTCCGCTGGGCAGAACAGCCATCAGCTTCTATCATTATTATATAGAAGATACGGTGTATGTGAACCGCGACCTCTGCTATCATCTGCAGTTTATCCCAGCCAACAGTCAGGACTTCGGATTCCGAGGCGAGCTCTATGTGCTTGCCGACAGTACCCTGCACGTCAAGAAATGTAATCTCTATATGCCTCACAACTCAGCCGTCAACTGGGTGAAGGATATGAAGATTGAGCAGGAATATACCAAGCTCGACAATGGCGAGTGGGTGCTCACCAAGGATGATATGATAGCAGAGATGCACATGAACAAGCTGCTGCAGGACCTGCTTGTGGTGCGAAACACCCGAATCACCGATTACGCCTTCGACCCTTTGCCGAAGATGCTCTTCAAGGGCAAGGCGAAGGTAAGGCATGATATGGATGCGATGAACCGTGATGAGGCTTACTGGAACAAGTACCGACAGGTGGATCTCACCAAGAGTGAGTCGTCGATGGACAGTTTCATCCACCGTATGGAGAATTCCAAGGGATTCAAGTACATCATCTTCGGCGTCAAGGCGCTGATGGAGAACTATGTAGAGATAGGAAGTGGAGGAAAGGATGGCAGAAAGAGCCTCTTCGACCTCGGACCTATCAACACCTTCCTCTCCAACAACTACGTGGATGGCGTGCGCCTGCGTCTGGCAGCCCGCACCATGGCGGCACTCAATCCTCACTTCTTCTGGGATGGATATGGCGCCTACGGTACGAAGAGCCACAACTGGTACTACGGTCATCTCTTCACCTATTCGCTCAACAAGAAAAAGAACAGTCCGTTCGAATTCCCGATGCGCAAGTTCGTCTTCGAGATTGGTCACGATATCACTTCTCCATCCGATGACAACCTGCTGCACAACAAGGATAACTTCTTCATGACCATCCGTGCCGCTACGCAGGACCAGATGTATCTCTATCAGCGACAGAAGTTCAGCTTCGTCTATGAGACCGACTGGGGACTCCGCTTCGATGCGGGAATGAGATGGCAGAGCAACCGCACCGTGGGCAACCTGCATTATTTCAAGGTGAACACGGGCGAGGAAGTAAAGAAGATACGCACCACCGAGGCATCTGTGGGCATCGACTACAACCCGGGTGTTACCTATGTCAACACCAAGCAGCAGCGATTGCCTATCAATCTCGACAGTCCTGAGCTCACCCTCCGCCATTCCATGGGTCTTGACGGATTCATGGGTGGTCAGTATCAGAGCAACCTCACCACTCTGGGCATCTACAAGCGCCAGTGGCTGGGCAGCTTCGGATATGTGGACTTCAACATCGTGGGCAAGATGCAGTGGAACAAGGTTCCATTCACCATGCTCGTACAGCCACCAGTCAACCTCTCCATCTTCGAGCAGGAGGCAACCATCAGTATGATGAAAGACTGGGAGTTCCTGAGCGACCGCCAGCTCTTCTGGTCGGTAGCCTGGGATATGAACGGCAAGCTTCTCAACCGCATTCCGCTCATCAAGAAGCTGAAGTGGCGCGAGTATGTAGCCGTGAAGGGAGTATGGGGACAGCTCACCGACAAGAACAATCCGGTGAAGAATACATCGGATGACGTGATTTTCAAGTTCCCTAACAACTCCTACACCTTTGGCAATACGCCATATTGGGAGGTGGTAGCCGGTGTGCACAACATCTTCAAGTTCTTCGGAATCGATTATGTGCGCCGTATCAACTACCTGAATCATGCCAATGTAGATAAGTGGGGCATCCGAATGGGATTCCTCATGTCATTCTAGGAAAGATAAAACAGGGAGAACATAGCAAAAGGCTATGTTCTCTCTTCATAAAAGTTTGGTCATAAAAGAGTATATAACAACATAAAAGAAGGAGATTGCTTATGAAGATTCTATTGGCAGATAAGCAGGATATCACGCGTGCCGGACTGATATACGTGATAGAGAAAATGGAAGGATTGGAAACCAAGTATGTGGAAGACAAGACAGAGCTGATGCTTGCCTTGCGGGAAAACGAAGATACGGTGGTGATACTCGATTACACGCTTTTCGATATCAATGATTCCGCCGAACTGCTCATTCTCAACCAGCGTTTTCCCTATACCCGATGGCTGCTGTTCAGCGAAGACCTGAGTGCCGATTTCGTACGTGTGCTCATCGCCAGCAGCAGTATGTTCAGTGTGCTCCTGAAGGAGAGTCCGCTGACGGAAATCAAGGAGGCGATACGCTTCTGCGTAGATAGCAAGCGTTTTGTCTGCCAGCGAATGATGGAGGTGCTCCTTACTCCGCCGCAGGAAGTAGAAGAAAAGGTGAATCTCACCAAGACCGAAACCGAGATTCTCAAGGATATCGCCCTGGGTATGACAACCAAGGAAATCGCCGAGAAGCGCTTCTCCAGTTTCCATACCGTGAATACCCACCGGAAGAATATCTTCAGAAAGCTCGGAGTGAACAACGTGCACGAAGCAACAAAGTATGCACTTCGCGCCGGACTGGTAGATTCTGCGGAATATTATATTTAAAAAAAATGCTTCAGATTGTCTCCCGACATTCTGAAGCTTTTTCATTTCTAACTAACTTATTATCAACTATTCATTACTTTTCGTGCTGCAAAATTACAAGTATTTTTATAAATATGTGCTATATTTGCTAAAAAAACACACGTAAACGTTTGCAATTCGGAATAAAAATAGTATCTTTGCAGTAAATTTGATGCAATATCGCACCATACATAACTAACTTATTATACATGAAGCAGCGTAGAACGTCATTAAAGGACCTTGCAGATAAGCTTGGTGTCAGTATAGCTACCGTTTCCAGAGCATTGCGAAACAGCCATGAAGTAGGAGAGGAGATGACCCAAAAGGTAAAGAAACTCGCCAAGGAGCTGAACTATCGCCCGAATCCCTTTGCCCAGAGTCTCCGCAAGGAAGCTCCGAGGGTGATTGGTGTCATCGTCCCAAATCTCGTGACTCATTATTATGCCGCAGTCCTCGATGGCATCGAAGACTATGCCTCCAAGTTGGGCTATTCCGTTATCAGTTCCAACAGTCATGAAGACCATGAGCGCGAGGCGCAGGCTCTGGATAACTTTCTCAATATGCATGTAGAGGGTATCATCGCCTGTCTGGCGCAGGACACCACCGACTATTCTCACTTCGAGCAGCTCCACGAGATGGGGGTGCCCCTGGTATTCTTTGCCCGCTGTTGTCTGGAGGACATGTTCTCGCAGGTGGTGGGAAATGGTGATGTGGCGGCTCAGGAGGCCACCCAGCACATGATAGAAACCGGTTCGCGCCGTGTGGCTTTCATCGGCGGGCCCAACCATCTCGATATGGTGCGCCGCCGCAAGCACGGTTATCTCGAAGCGCTCCGCGAGAACCGCATCCCCATCGACCGCGACCTGGTGGTATGCGACAAGATAGATTTCGACGTGGCGCGCAAAGCTACGCTCCGACTCCTGGAAGGTGAGAATCCGCCTGATGCCATCCTCGCCTTCAATGATATCATTACCTATGCAGCCTTCGATGCCATCAAGTCGAAAGGTCTGCGCATTCCGGAAGATGTGGCTATCATCGGATTCACCGATGGAGATACAGCCGCCTTCGTAACCCCTCGCCTCTCCGCCATCATGGACCAGGCACACGTGCAGGGCACCAAAGCCTGCCAGCTCCTGATGAAGAGCATCAATGGCGATGAGAAAATCTACAAGGAGGTGGTGCCGATGATTCTCAAGATACGTGAAAGTTCGGAAAAGAATCTCGTGAAGAAATAGACTAGTATAACAATTTTATAAACTCTAAAAACAAACTAAATGAAACCAACAAAGACATTATTTGTTACGGCTGCATTGATTCTGGGCGCTATGGGTGCCCAGGCAGCTGATTTTGTCCAGAATGGTAATTATCTTACCGTACAGTTGAAACAGCATCAGAACTTCGGACCAAGTCAGGTTCGTTTGCAGGTGGTCAACGACCGCATCATCCGTGTGCAGGCTACGGCGGAGCAGAGCTTCCGCAACAAGCAGAGTCTCATCATCGTGCCTCAGAACTCCAAGGCGCAGTATAAGGTAGAGGAGCAGGGCGATGACCTCATCATCACCACCGCTGCCATGCGTGCCGTATTGAACGAGGCTACCGGACAGATTACCTTCTACGATCTCAAGGATCAGGTACTGTTGAAAGAGGTGGCGCAGGGCGGAAAGACCTTCAAGCCTTTCACCGTACCCGACCGTGAAATCGGTGTGGATATCGCAAAGGTACCTGAGGCACAGAAGCACGGATGGTCATGGCGTGCCCTCTTCGATTCGCCAGACAACGAGGCTTTCTATGGCCTCGGTCAGCACCAGAGCGAAGAGCTCAACATGAAGGGCAAGAACGAAGACCTCTTCCAGTATAACACCAAAGTGAGTGTGCCTTTCGTCATCTCCAACAAGAACTATGGTATCCTCTGGGATTCCTATTCCTACAGCCGATGGGGTAATCCGGACGATTATCTCCAGCTGAACCGTGCCTTCAAGCTCTATGATAAGGACGGTAAGGAAGGACAGCTCACCGGTACCTACGTGGCTAAGAACGGGCAGAAGATTGTTCGTGGCGAGGACAGCATTTACTTTGAATATGCCATGCCTGAGACTTCAGAAATCTGCAACCAGACTGATAAGGGCGGCATCCAGAACCTGCCTAAGGGCTTTGCGCTGAATGGATCCAAGGTGGTTTACGAGGGATATGTAGAGGCGCCAACCAACAGCTTCTATCAGTTTATCCTCTACTATGCCGGCTATATGAAGATCTATATCGACGGCAAGCTGGTGGTGCCTGAGCGCTGGCGTACCGCCTGGAATCCGAATTCCTATAAGTTTGAGACAGCCATTCAGAAGGGCAAGAAGACCCCAATCCGCATCGAATGGCAGCCGGATGGCGATGTTTCCTACTGCGGTCTCCGTGTGGCTGCCCCACGTTCAGAGGCTGAGAAAAACCAGCTGAGCATCTGGAGCGAAATGTCGCCGGATATGGATTACTACTTCATCGCCGGAAAGAATATGGACGAGGTAATCTCGGGCTATCGCACCCTTACCGGCAAGGCTCCGGTATATCCTAAGTGGGTGCTCGGCTTCTGGCAGAGCCGCGAGCGCTATCAGAGCAGCAAGGATATCGAGGAGAACATGAAGAAGTTCCGCGACCTGAAGATTCCGGTGGATAACATCGTACAGGACTGGAACTACTGGAAGCTGGATTCATGGGGAAGCCACGAGTTTGAGGCGGCACGCTATCCGAACCCTCAGGCGATGCTCGACAGTGTGCATGCCCTGCATGGAAGATTCATGATTTCGGTTTGGCCGAAGTTCTATGATACCGTGAAGAATTACAAGGAACTGGATGCCAAGGGCTGGATGTATCACCAGGCTATCAAGGATGATATCCACGACTGGCTTGGTTTCCGCGGCTCCTTCTATGATGCCTACGATGCCGGAGCCAGAAAGATGTTCTGGCGACAGATGGATGAGAATCTCTATACCAAGTATAAGTTTGGTATCGATGCCTGGTGGATGGATGCTTCTGAGCCGAACGTTCGTGACTGTACCCCGATGTGGTACCGCAAGGCGCTCTCAGGTCCTACCGCCCTGGGTACGGCTACCGAGTATTTCAATGCCTACAGCATCGTGAATGCCGACGCCATCTACAATGGTCAGCGCAGCGTGAACCCTAACCAGCGCGTCTTCCTCCTCACCCGTTCGGGCTTTGCTGGCGAACAGCGCTACAGCACCGCTACCTGGTCGGGCGATATTGCTACCCGCTGGGAGGATATGCGTGCGCAGATGACTGCCGGATTGAACTATTCCATGGCAGGTCTTCCTTTCTGGGGAATGGACCAGGGTGGTTTCTGTGTGGAAAACCGCTATGTGGCAGCCCAGCAGGAGTTTGACAAGACCGGTAAGGAGAATGCCGATTTGAAGGAGTGGCGTGAGTTGCAGGCTCGCTGGAACCAGTTTGGCTGTTTCGTTCCGCTCTATCGTGCCCACGGTCAGTGGCCGTTGCGTGAGGTTTGGAACATCGCACCAGCCGATCATCCGGCTTATAAGACCATCGTAGCTTACGACAAGCTCCGCTATCGCCTGATGCCTTACCTCTACAGTATGGCGGGTATGGTGCATCTCAAGGATTACACCATGATGCGCGGACTGGTGATGGATTTCAATGGCGATGAGAAGGTGTTGGACATCAAGGACCAGTGGATGTTCGGTTCTGCCCTGATGGCTTGTCCGGTGGGCGAGTATCAGAAGTATTCACGCGAAGTCTATCTGCCTAAGCAGAAGGGCTGGTACGATTTCTATACCGGAGCATATCATGCAGGCGGTCAGACCATCGTGGCTGATGCGCCATACGATAAGATTCCTGTCTTCATTCCAGAGGGCGCCATCCTTCCGATAGGTCCTGAGATGCAGTGGAGTGATGAGAAGAAGCCGGAGTTGATCGACCTCTATGTCTATGCCGGCAAGGATGGCTCTTATACCTTGTACGAGGATGAGGGCACGAACTATAACTACGAGAAGGGCAAGTATGCTGTCATCGATTTCAAGTATGATGATGCCCGGAAGCAGGTTACCATCGGTGCCCGCAAGGGTAGTTTCGACGGTATGCTCCAGAAGCGCCGCTTCAACATCATCCTGGTAGATCAGAAGAAGCAGCAGGGCGTGAATCTCGCCAAGTCGCCTAAGGGCAAGGTGGTGAAGTATTCCGGTCAGGCAATGACTGTAAAATTGAAATAAAATGAAGAAGATATTTGCTTTAGCAATTCTACTATTGGGCGCTCAGTCTTTGAGCGCCCGCGATCGCCAGTCTTTTGATAAAGACTGGCTTTTCGTTTTGGCTGATAGTGCCGGTATGCAGAATTCGGAGTATTCCGACGGGCATTGGCGTCGCCTGAATCTCCCTCACGACTGGGCGATAGAGGGCGATTTCTCTCCATCGAATCCTTCGGGAGCCAGCGGTGGTGCTCTTCCGGGCGGCATCGGATGGTATCGCAAGCACTTCTCCCTTTCGCCAGACGAGAAGTACGACCGCTTCACCATCACCTTCGATGGCGTGTATATGAACTCCACCGTCTATATCAACGGTCACAAGCTCGGCACCCGTCCCTACGGCTACAGCACCTTCGAGTACGATCTTACACCTTATATATATAAGAAGGGTGATAACGTCATTGCCGTGAAGGTGGATAACAGCGACCAGCCCAACAGCCGCTGGTATTCGGGCTGCGGCATCTACCGCCACGTCTGGTTTACCAAGACCCTGAAGAAGGCATACATCCCGCAGTGGGGGCAGTATGTGGCTACCACGCCGAAGGGTGATGTCAGGGTGAAGGTGGATTTCCACGCCAGTGGCAGCAGGATGAAACTATTCATCCGCAATACCATCTACGATGCGGCTGGCAAGGTGGTGGCAAGGAGCCAGGGCACCCAGAACCAGCAGCTCAAGGTAAGGAAAACTCATCTCTGGTCTATCGGCAAGGGCTATCTCTATACCGTGAAGAGCGAACTGGTGGTGAATGGCAAGGTGGTGGATACCGCCACTACGCAGACCGCCTTCCGTGAAGTGAGGTTTGACGCCCGGAAAGGTTTCTTTCTCAATGGCGAGAATATGAAGATCAATGGCGTGTGCGAGCATCACGATTTCGGATGTCTCGGTGCCGCTCTCAATGAGGATGCGCTTCATCGCAAGCTCACCATCCTCAGGGATATGGGTGTGAATGCCATCCGAAGCAGCCATAATCCTCCGGCTCCCGAACTCCTGAATATGTGTGATTCCATGGGAATCATGGTGATGGACGAGAGCTTTGACATGTGGCGCCGCAAGAAGTCGAATGGCGATTATGCCCGTTTCTTCGATGAATGGCACCAGCGTGATCTCTCTGATCTGGTGAAGCGCGACAGGAATCATCCTTGCATCATCATGTGGAGCATCGGCAACGAGGTGCTCGAACAGTGGTCGGATGCCGCTGCCGATACCTTGAGTCTGGAGCAGGCGAATCTCATCCTGAATGCGGGGCATGATGCCTCTACCCTGGCACATAGCGATGAGCTGAGCGTGAACTCTCTTCTCACCCGCCATCTGGCTGATATTGTGAAGAAGTATGATCCGTGGGGCGCCCGTCCGGTTACTGCCGGATGCAACGAGCCTGATCCTAAGAATCATCTCTTCAAGAGCGGTGCCATCGATGTCATCGGATTCAATTATCATCATCAGTGGGCGAAGGATGTTCCTAGGAACTTCCCCGACAAGCCGTTCATTTTCTCCGAGAGTGTTTCGGCTCTCCAGACGCGTGGTTATTACCGGATGCCGAGCGACAGCATCTATACGGCTCCGGTGGAGTGGTGGCTGCCATATACCGATCCATCCTTCAAGTGTTCGGCGTATGATAATATGCATGCCTCCTGGAGCAGTACGCACGAGGAGACCTGGGATGTGGTGAAGCACAATGATTTCGTGGGCGGTCAGTTTATCTGGACTGGTTTCGACTATATCGGCGAACCGACTCCGTATGCCTATCCGGCACGCAGCAGTTATTTTGGCATCATCGACCTGGCTGGTCTTCCTAAGGACAGCTATTATATGTATCAGAGTGAGTGGACGAAGAAGCCTGTTCTCCATCTCTTCCCTCACTGGAACTGGCTTCCAGGTCAGCAGATAGATATGTGGTGCTATTACAACCAGGCTGATGAGGTAGAGCTGTTCATCAATGGCAAGAGCCAGGGCATCCGGAAGAAGAAGGTGCATGGAGAGGGGAATGGTGCCGCAGCCAATGTTGTTTCAGCAAAAGCCGGCGCCAATGCTGTTTCTGCAAAAGCCGGCGACCATGCCGACGCCTTTGATCGCAGCACCGAGTATCACGTAATGTGGCGAGTAACTTTCGAGCCGGGTGAAGTAAAGGTCGTAGCGAGAAAGCAGGGCAGGGAGATTTCATCCCAGACCATCAAGACAGCCGGTCCTCCTCATCATCTCGTCTTGAAGAAGACCTATCAGAACACCCTTGCATCCGCTGTCCAAACCCCGTCAGGCGTTCCTGGGGATTTGCAATCTCCATCATCCCCTACAACCTTCGTAGAAGTAAATGTAGTAGATAAGGATGGCAATCTCTGTCCGAATGCCGAGAACGAGATTTATTTCTCTTCTACCGCCGAGATTCTGGGCACGGATAACGGCAATCAGACCTCCCTGGAGCGTTTTACCGATCCAAAGAGAAAGGCATTCTTCGGCAAGTGCATCATCGTCTTGCGAGGTCACGGCACGCTCCGTGCTGAATCCATAGACTTGCAACAAGCTACTATCAAATTATAAAAACAAAAAAGCATGCCAAAGTCATTTCGACTTTGGCATGCTCATTTAAGTTACATACAGCTCGTCACGCCCAGAGAGCAATATACAAAGTGCAGCCTTTCTTCTTTTGACGATGCAAAGATACGGCTTTTTTAGGGAACCACCAAAAAACAGGGTGTGACAAGCCCCGATTTCAGCAGCCACAGAATACGAATCCCGTTAATAATTCTAACTCATAATTTTGATAAAGAGAAACCATAGCTTTGCAGATCACAAACCATAGTTTTCCATCAAAGAGCTATCACAATAACAGTTATCACAGTTTCTCGAAACACTTTTCTTTTTCTCATTCCAGAACTAACTATATATATTATATATTTATAATAATATATATAGTTAAATTCTATTTAACATTTCCCTTCCCTTCAGATACCCCCTCCGTAAAAACTGTGATAACTGTTATTGTGATAGCTGTGATGGAAATTCCCCAATACGTGATTTCATGAAAATGACAGCTCTGTGTAATTTTTTTAATAAGAAGAAAGCCAACAAGAAGGAAGCTGCGCAGGTTGCTGTTTTTGAGAATCTAGCGTTCGGAACGGTAAGAACCGCTGCTAATGAGAAGGGCGAGCCTTGGTTCTGTGCGAAGAATTTGTGCGATGTGCTCGAATATAGGAAAATGAATTTGCTTGTAAATCAGTATGTTAACCCTCTTGATGCACTGAAACGGTGCATCAAGGATATGGTCTGTATGAACTGTTGGGCAGGGTGAAAAATATATAAAAATTCTTTTGTCTCGATTGTTTTTGCTATCTTTGCAAGCGGATTCTGACTTGAAGAGGGGAATCGGATGACTAATTAAATAATGTAATGATATAACTCTAAACAAAAATGAAGATAAAAATTGAACCGGCTACGCCTGACAGGGCGTCGCACATTGCATCGCTCATCATGGAGGCGATGAACCCAGGATGCTGCCAGGACCTGGCTGGTGCTCATCATACACTGGCGGAATTCCACCAGGTGATGGAAAGACTCGTAAGAATGGAGGATAGCCAGTACAGTTACCGCAATACGCTCCTGGCTACCAATAGCGAGGGCATCACTGCTGGTATCATCGTGTCTTACGACGGTGCACAGCTCAAGGCGCTGCGCAAGCGATTCATCGAGGAGGCTAAGGAAACCTTCGGCATCGACTATACAGGAATGGATCCGGAAACGCAGGAGGGCGAACTCTATATCGACAGCCTCGCCGTGCCTGCTGCCTTCCGTGGCAAGGGTATCGCCAAGATGCTGCTCAAGGCGGTGATAGAAAAGGGAAGGGAAATGGGCCTTCCTGCCGTGGGACTGCTCGTGGATAAGGGCAATCCGAAGGCAGAAAGACTCTATGCCAATATGGGATTCGAATACGTGAATGATGCCGTGTGGGGTGGCCACAGCATGAAGCATCTTCAGTATCCGCTACGCTAGTTCTCAGATTTCGGTATCCGCTACTCCAGTTCCTCAATCTCATCTTCATTCATCTCCCTGTCAAGCTGGCCGCGCCAGAGATACTTGCGGGTTTCGTGAACGATGATGCCGCTGAGGCAGAGCAGGGAGATTAGGTTTGGTATCGCCATTAGGGCATTCATGCAGTCGGCGATATTCCATACCAGTCCGAGGCTGATGACACTGCCCAGGAAGATACTCACAATATACAACATGCGATAGATGAGCATCCAGCGCTTTCCCTTGAGATACTCTACGCAGCGTTCGCCATAATAGCTCCATCCCAGGGTGGTGCTGAAGGCGAAGGTGGCGAGGCCGATGGTGAGCAATGGGGCTCCTATGTATGGTATCTTGCTGAAGGCTGCCTTGGTGAGCGCCGCACCATCGTGGTAGTCGATGTCAGGATAGGCGATGATGCTGGAGGTGATGACCAATCCCGTGAGGGCACAGATGATGACGGTATCCCAGAAGGTTCCGGTAGAGGATACCAGTGCCTGGCGTACCGGATTGCGGGTCTGGGCGGCGGCAGCTACGATAGGTGCCGAACCGAGTCCTGACTCATTGGAGAAGAGTCCGCGGGCGATACCATAGCGGGCTGCTATCATGAGGGTGCTGCCTGCAAAACCGCCTCCGGCTGCACGGGTAGTGAAGGCGGATTCGAAGATAACCTTCAGGGCTGGCAGGAGATAGGCGTGATTGACGATCAGGATATAGATGCAGCCCACCACATAGAAAATCGCCATGAAAGGCACAAGCATTCCACATACTTTTGAGATACTCTGCACACCACCGATGATGACTGCGGCACCGAGGAGGGTGACGATGGCGCCGGTGATGTATGGACTGATGCCATACTGGTTTTCTACCAGTGTGGAGATGGCATTCGCCTGTACGGTGCTGCCGATGCCGAAGGAGGCGAGGGCGGCAAAGAGGGCGAAGAGGATACCGAGCCACTTCCATCCCAATCCCTTTTCGAGGGCATACATCGGACCGCCAAGCATCTCTCCACGCTTGGTCTTGACGCGGTATTTCACGGCAAGAAGACCTTCGGCATACTTGGTGGAGATGCCGAAGACACCGGTGAGCCAGCACCAGAATACGGCACCTGGTCCACCCAGGGCGATGGCTGTTGCCACACCTATGATGTTACCGGTACCGATGGTAGCGGCAAGGGCTGTGGCGAGGGCTCCGAACTGGGAGACATCGCCAGTGGCATTCTTGTCCTTCTTGAAGGACAGCGATATCGCCTGGAAAATCTTACGCTGTGGAAAGCGCAGGCGAACCGTCAGGAAAATGTGGGTTCCCAGCAGCAGGATGATCATCGGCCACCCCCAAAGGAACGAACTGAAGGATGTGAAAAAATCGTTGATTGCTTCCATGTTAATCTCTCTTTAAATTACAATTATAAAATCTATATCTATTTTTCTTCAAACTCTACCCGGGCATTGGGGAATCCCATAGCCTTGAACATATCGCGGAACTGCTGCCTGGCATTGCGCTGGGCGATACGGATATTGGCTGGGGTGAGGCAGCGTTTCTTCATCTGGGCATAGGCACGGTCGTAGAGTGCCTGGCGGTCGGCTCCCGTCCACTTTCCTTCTTCGAAGAAGCTGCGGGTTCGGGCTTCGTCGATGAAGTTGTTATCCAGCAGTCGGATAGGAGGGAGGGTGCAGACGATGGAATCCTTCTCGGCATTTGCCTGGATCCATCCTTCCTTTACATCTTTCATATTGATGCCCAGGCGCAGGGTGCCGTAATAGATGCGCACCAGCTGGTCGTCGCCGAAGAAGCCGCGACGAACGGTATCTACCAGTTCCTCGTTGCTGATGGCGAGAAACTCCCATTCGCCTATCGCCTCGATGCTCTCTACCTGGGTAGGCGACAGGGTGGTCTGTTCTTCTGTGGTTACGCTCACCGTATTATCCTTGTTGAGCCAATAGAGCGTGCCCGCGAGTATGAGGGCAAGGATGGTGAGCAGGATGATGCCATATTTCTTCATATCTCATTCCTCCTTAGTTTGAGGGTTTATCTTTCTTCTCACTAGTTTTTATCTTTCTTCTCCACTCCCGAGTTCTGCAGGAATCCCCTGATATCATCGAGGGTGAACTTCTTGCGGAAGCTGATCTGGATGTTCTCTTCCCGGAAACCCATCTGCTTGAGCATCGGGATGAGGGTATTGGCTGCACTGATGCGAGCCTGCTCCATCAGGTCGAGGTTGGGAATATCGCGGATGATGCTCTCTCTGCCCTGCTGTTCCAGCTGGGTGAGTTCGGCATCGGAGTAGTTGCTGCGGGTGAGTGAAACATACTGTTTCAGTTTCTTGTGATCGATTCGGGTACTGGTGAGCACCATCTTCGGGTCGGGCAGGATGATTTCTATCTTATCGCCTTTACGGGACACATTCCTGTCTGAGAATCCCTGGAAATCTACATACGCCTTGATGGTAGCATCCATGGGGATGGCTACCTTGCGGTTAGAGCCTGGCACGGGGATGTTGAATTCGTGCTTTAGGAAGGAACCCTTAAGCTTGAACTGGTCATCGTGGGTGATGATCTTATGAACGTGCGCCTCGGCGGTATAAAGGCGCGTGCATTTCTGTATCTGCATCACCATCGTGGGGATGGTATCGATGGCGATCTTCTTCTCTTCTGCCGGCTTCTTGGGAGAGCAGGAGAGGAGGCTGAGGACAACCGCTGGGATGAGGATAAAAAATACTTTCTTCATACGAATAAGGGTATAATTATACAAACAATATATAGAATATATAATAATATGATATATATAATAAAATATATGATGAGGATATAATAAAAGCTCTTGAAGTCAGGTTTCGCCAAACGTCAAGAGCTTTCTTATTTTATTAGAATTTTGCCATTTTGATAGCGTCGATAGCGCACTCGTCACCCTTGTTACCCAACTTGCCGCCGCAGCGATCCTTCGCCTGCTGGAGGTCGTTGGTGGTGAGAAGTCCGTAGATGACAGGGATTTCCTGTGTGGCATTGAGGCGCGCAATACCGTAGGTGACACCCTCGCAGATATAGTCGAAGTGCGGAGTCTCGCCACGAATCACACTACCCAGGATGATGACTGCATCGTAGCCGCCATTGAGCACCATCTGATGTGCGCCGTAGATAAGCTCGAAGCTTCCCGGTACGGTCTTCACATGGATGTTCTCAGGGATGGCTCCATGCTTCTCCAGCGTCTTGACAGCTCCATCGAGCAAGGCGCCTGTAATCTCTGGGTTCCATTCTGCTACCACGATACCGAAGCACATATTGCTGGCATCTGGAATCTTGGAAAAGTCGTATTCCGACAAATTATGAAGTGCTGTTGCCATAATGTTCTGATTTAGTTGGAAGCACGCTCGATGTACTTATCGATCTCAGAGCTCTGAACGAGCATAGAGTTTACATACTTCTTCTTAATGTCCTGATAGATGCTCAAAGCCTCTGCCTTCTTGTTCTGGCTCTCCAGAATTTCGCCAGCCTTGATGAGGAAGGCAGGAGAGAGAGAGTTGTTGGCATCATCCTCTGCCTTGCTGTCTGCCATGGAAGCTGCCTTCTTGAAAGCGGCTACGGCATCATCGAGCTTGTTGAGGTGAGCGTATGCATCGCCGAGGGCTGCCTGAGCGGCTGGGCTGATCATCTCGTCGCCCTTAGATGAGAATGCGTCGAGGCTCTTCTCTGCCTCTGCCCACTTGCCGAGATTGGCATAGCAGAGACCTGCATAGAGGTTGGCGAGGTTGCCTGCATCGGTGCTGCCGTATTCGCTGGCAATCTTTGCGAATCCTACGTAGCCAGCGCCATCGCCGTTGAGTGCCTGCTCATACATCTCGTTCTGGAAATAGGTCTGACCCTTGCCGAGCAATGTGCTTGCCTTGTCCTCACGAGGACCTGCAATCTGAGACATGTAAGCGAATACACCTGCGATGATAACGATCAATGCTACCACTGCGATCATAATTGCCTTCTTGTATTTCATGAAGAAGGCCTCTTTCATGTTAAGGCTCTCGATTTCCTGAGCCTGTACGTTGTTGTTTGCCATTTCTTATTTTTTGTTTTTTATTATTCTTTGTTATTCCTTGCTCTTTTAGGTTGCAAATTTACTGATTTTTATTCAGATATTGAAATTTCTAGCCTACTTTTTTCGTTTTTTGGGCTTTTTCTGCTAACTTTGCAGTCAATTAGCAGAAAAGTATCTATGATTTTAAAGAATATTTCCATTATTAATTACAAAAACATCAAGGGCGCCAACCTGGAGCTTTCGCCCAAGATCAACTGTCTTATCGGCCATAATGGTATGGGTAAGACCAACTTTCTCGATGCCATCTACTATCTCTCGTTTTGCAGGAGCGCCAACAATCCCGTCGATTCGCAGATCATCACGCACGACGAGGCTTTCTTCATGCTGGAGGGCAACTACGAGAGTGATAATGGGGATATGGAGAACATCTACTGCGGCATGAAAAGGGGTACCAAGAAGCACTTCAAGCGCAACAAGAAGGAGTATAAAAGGCTCTCGCAGCACATCGGACTCATCCCGCTCATCTATGTTTCGCCTTCGGATGTTTCGCTCATAGAAGGCGGAAGCGAGGAGAGAAGAAAGCTGATGGATGTGGTGATTTCGCAATACGACAATACGTATATCGAGGCGCTGAACAACTACAACAAGGCGCTGCAGCAGAGAAATGCGCTGCTGAAGATGGAGGAGGAACCGGATGCCACGCTGATGGAACTCTGGGAACAGCAGATGGCGATGAACGGAGAAATGCTCTATGCCAAGAGACAGGCGTTTGTGAACGAGCTGGTGCCGCTGTTTCAGGAGATTTACCAGCATATTTCGGGCAACCAGGAGAAGGTAGGGCTGCATTATATCTCCCACTGCCAGAGGGGACCGTTGCTGGAGGTGATTCAGCGTGACCGGTTCAAGGATAGAGCCGTAGGATATTCATTGCACGGCATGCACAGGGATGACCTGGAATTTACCATCGGAGATTATCAGATGAAGCGCGAGGGAAGTCAGGGACAGAACAAGAGTTATGTGATTGCCCTGAAGCTGGCGCAGTTCAGTTTCCTGCAGCGTACATGTTCGAATACCACTCCTTTGCTGCTGCTGGATGATATCTTTGATAAGCTTGATGCTCAGAGAGTTGAAGCTATCGTTCAACTGGTATCGAGTGACAGCTTCGGTCAGATTTTCATTACGGATACGAATAGGGATCATCTGGATCAGATTCTCCATCGACTGAATGGTGATTTTCGGATTTTTGAGGTGAATAATGGAGAAATAGCGTATGTTTAAAATAGCGTATGTTTTTTGATAGCATATTTTAGGAGGAGTAGCGTATGTTTAGACAGAAAGTAAAATCGATAGCAGAACTATTGCCTGAGTTTCTGAGAAACCAGGGATTGGAGACGCCTTTGCAGCAGAGACGTCTGATAGATAGTTGGGAGACTGTGGTAGGAGCACCTATCGCAGCCTATTGCGGTGAGAAATTCATCAAGAACCAGACGCTGTTTGTGAAAGTGATGAATCCGGCACTGAGAGCAGATCTTACCATGAATCGCTCCATCCTGGTTCGCAGATTGAACGAGCAGGTGGGAAGTATGGTGATTGCTGATATCAGATTCTATTAAGCGCAAACTTCTTGCGCTTAATAGAATTTCTTGTTTATACCCCTTCTTCATCATCTTCTGATTCTTCTTTGGAAGTAGAAGAGGCTGAAGAGGTGGATTCGGTATCGGATTCGGTATCAAGAACCTGGTCGTTGCTGATGCTGACGGCACCCATTCTTGATATTTTCAGTACCAATGGAAGATATTCATCGCTGGTGATATCCGGGGAACCGACACTGGCAGCAAAACAGAGATTGTTTCCTTCTGCCTTATCGAAAACGATGCCCAGAAGGGCTCCCGTCGATTTCGTCTTCTTATCGAGATTGCTTTCAAAGGCTGCCTTTGTAAAGGTGCGGTTGAAGAACTCGGTACCATCGCTTCTCAGAATGCGGATGGTGATCTTATTATCGTAATACTTGTTGGTCTTGTCCAGTTGGATGATGGGTAATTCGTGGTCGGCTTCTCGCTTCACTACCACCTTGTAATGGTTACCCAGCCATTCTACATCTCTTGACTGTTCATATCCGCTCATCTCCTGGGTGGGTTTGTTGGTTACCTGTGCCACAGGTTTGGGGGCAATGATAATCTTGCTCTTTTTCTTTTCTGCGCAAGAAGCCATGAGACCTATTGCCAGAATAGATAATAATATGTAGTTACTTCGTTTCATCATTGTTGTTTATGTTTTGATGGCAATGCCTTTTTGATTTGCATTGTTTTTTTGTTCGAAATACAAAAGTAGTAAAAAAAAACGAGAAATCATATTGTTTGCCGTTAAAAAACGAAAAAAGCATCGACTTTCACAAGCCGGTGCTTCAGATTTACCTAAATACTAACTAATAAATTTCCTATTGAATCTTACACGATATAATAAAAGTTCAGTTTATGAATTCTAATCGTTTAATTTGACCCCGAAAATCCTAAAAGGTTTAATCGGGGAGAATAAAAAATCGTCTTTTTTTCTTTTATTAACGCATTTCCCCGCATTATATTGTATTTTCCTGCGAAAAAATGCTTTTTTTATGAGATGATCTCTTTCTTACGAGACGATTTCGTTCATGGCGATATCTGTTTCCTCCGTCGGAATCTGAGACAGGAGCTGGAAGGGGAAGGCGATGCCTATTCTGTAGGCTCCAGGAATCTTCGGGAGGAAGCGGTCGTAATAGGCCTTGCCCCTGCCCAGACGATTACCCTGGATATCGAATGCCATACCCGGGATGATGGCTACATCTATCTCATTGTAGCGATGGGGAGGAAAAAGGGCGCCTGCAGGCTCCATGATATGATAGGCTCCTTCTCTTAAATCCTGGCTACCGGTATATTCACGGAGCACCATATTATGATCGTCAATTACTTCGGGCAATAATACCTTCTTACCGGAAGCCACCAGGCTATCGATGAAACGATGGGTGTTCACCTCGTCGGGGAGGGAATAGTACATCATCACTGTATGAGCAGATTGCAGATGCCCATTCTCTTCGAGATGAGATAAAACGGAAAGCGACAGTTCCTCAAGAGTACTTGAGGAATACTGTCGCTTTCTATCTCTTATTATTTTTCTTAATACTTTCTTATCCATGCTTATTTCTTCTTTACCACTTTGCCTGCAGCCCTTGCAGCCTTTGCCGGTGCTGCAGGCTTCTTAGGGAAGGCAGCGTGATTGTTGAAGACCTCAAGAGTTTTCCTGATTACAGGATCATCCTGGTTGATGTATTCTGTCCACGCCTGCTCATCCAGCATATTGTAGATGATGCGGCTGTCGAGAACACGGTCCAGCAGTTTGTGAGACTTGCGGATGAGATGGTTACGGCGCTTCAGTCCGCGCTTGTCGGCATAAACGGCAAACTGCTCTACCAGGTTCTGCTGGTCAAGATAATCGGCGAGTTCCATCATCTCCTTGAAATTGTTCAACTTAGGACGGTTGTCGTCCGTATAGGTAAACGCAAACTGGAGAATCAGTCCGCTCATGCTCGCTTCCTTGAAGTAAGATGTCATACCCAGGGTATCTTCAGGAACGAAGATATCTGGAGTGATGCCACCACCCCCATAAACCACTCTGCCAATGCCGGTATGGTAAGCCGGACCGGTATGCTTGATGCTATCCTGCGAGAAGAACTCTCCATGTTCATAACGGGTGAGGAGATCCTGCTCGTAATCACCGCTGTCGCCCAGAGTATATGGCTTCTGGATACATCTGCCTGATGGAGTATAGTAACGGGCGATGGTAAGACGGATGAGACTGTGGTCTGGGAACTCAATCTGCTGCTGTACCAATCCCTTACCGAACGAACGGCGGCCGATGATGGTGGCACGGTCGTTGTCCTGCATGGCTCCTGCAAAGATCTCAGCCGAAGAAGCAGAACCCTCATTGATGAGCACAACCATCGGAATCTTCTTGTAGGAACCCTTGCCATCACTCATGTAATCCTGGCGAGGCGACTTGCGACCCTGGGTATAGAGTATGAGTTTCTTCTCAGGCAGGAACTCGTTTGCCATGTTCACAGCGGCTGTGAGATAACCACCCGAATTGTCGCGCAGGTCGATACAGAGATTCTTGAATCCCTGCTGTGAGAGTTTTGCCAGCGCGATGAGCATCTCAGGATAGGTGTTCTCGCCGAAGTTCTTGATGCGGATATATCCGGTGTTGTCATCGAGCATATAGGCAGCTGTGACACTCTTGGTAGGTATCTCGCCACGGGTGACGGTGAAGGTCTGCACCTTCTTACTGCCATAGCGGATGACGCCAATCTTCACCTTGGTATCCTTAGGACCCTTGAGGCGGTGCATCGCTTCCTGATTGGTGACAATCTTGCCTACGAAAGGCTTGCCATCTACGGCCACAATCTTATCACCTGCCAGCAATCCAGCCTTTTCGGCTGGTCCGTTCTGAATCACATTCTGCACATGGATGGTGTCCTGGCGGATGACAAACTCGATGCCTACGCCCGAGAACGAACCCTTGAGGTCGTCGGTGGCAGCAGCTGCATCCTTCGCACTGATATAGACAGAGTGAGGATCCAGCTCGGCAAGAATCTGAGGAATCGCCTTATCGACCAGCGAATCGATGTTCACGGCATCTACATACTGGTCATCGATGAGGTGGAGCAGGTTGTTCAGACGGTTGCTTCCACTGTTGATGACATTGAGTCGGTTGCCGGCGAAATGATTCGAAAAGAATGTGCCGATGATGATGCCCAGCACAACGCAGATCGCCATGATGAAGGGCATATACCGATTGGTCTTATTCTTATTCATATTCATAACTAACTAATTTAATATACTAACGTTTCTTTCTCTCTTTTTCTCTCTTTAATCCTGTGAGGTTTCTTCTTCATCCGGATTCATGTATTCTACCACAACTCCTGCACGCTTCAAAAGATCCACACCGTCGGTGAGGCGGTATTTCTCGGCATAGACCACACGCTTGATGCCCGACTGGATAATGAGCTTGGAGCATTCGATGCAGGGAGAGGCAGTGACATAGAGTGTACTGCCCTCGCTGTTGTTGCTGCTGCGTGCCAGCTTGGTGATGGCGTTGGCCTCGGCATGCAGAACGTATGGCTTGGTTACATTGTTCTCCTCGCAGATGTTCTCGAATCCGCTGGGAGTTCCATTGTATCCATCGCTGATGATCATCTTGTCCTTCACCACCAGCGCACCTACCTGGCGGCGCTTGCAGTAGCTGTTCTCAGCCCAGATGCGAGCCATGCGCAGATAGCGCAGGTCGAGCTTCTTCTGTTTAGAAAGTTGATTTTCCATCCTTCAACATTTTCTATTTAGATTCAACATTTTCTATATAGATTCTACTTTAGATACTACATATCTTATTTAGATTCTACATTCCTCTTGATCTCGTTGCGTTCGAGCAGGGCATCGATGGTTGGCTCCTGTCCGCGGAATCGCTTGTAGAGAGTCATCGGATGCTCGGTGCCTCCCTTGGAAAGGATATTGTCGCGGAAGCTCTGGGCGGTAGCCTGATCGAAGATGCCGTTCTTCTTGAATACGCTGAAGGCATCGGCATCGAGCACCTCTGCCCACTTGTAGCTGTAGTAACCTGCTGCATATCCACCTGCCATGATATGAGAGAACTGTACGGTCATGCAGGTATCAGGCAACTGAGGGAAGATCATCGCCTTTTTCCATGCCTCCTTCTCAAATGGGATGATATCTTCGGTGAAGGCATCCTTCTTGGTATAGTATGCCATATCCAGCAATCCGAAACTTACCTGGCGCAGGCAGGCATAAGCCGTCATGAAGTTGCGGCTCTTCACGATGCGCTCGATGAGATTGTCCGGCAATGGTTCGCCTGTCTCGTAATGGAAGGCGAAGGTGCGCAGGAAATCCTTCTCTACCGCATAGTTTTCCATAAACTGGGATGGCAACTCTACGAAGTCCCACCATACATTGGTGCCCGAAAGACTCTCGAAACGGGTGTTGGCAAACATGCCGTGGAGGCTGTGACCAAACTCGTGGAGGAAGGTCTCTACCTCGCCCAGGGTCAGGAGGGCTGGCTTCTCGGCGGTAGGCTTGGTGAAGTTCATTACCACGCTGACATGAGGGCGCACATTGGTGCCCTTGTAATCTATCCACTGTCCCTGGAACTCTGTCATCCAGGCACCTCCCTGCTTACCCTTGCGAGGGAAGAAGTCGGCATAGAAGACAGCCAGATAGCTGCCATCCTTATCAAAAACCTCGTATGCCTTGACATCAGGATGATAGACCGGGATGTCCTTGTTCTCCTGGAAGGTGATGCCGTAGAGCTTGTTGGCAAGACCGAATACGCCATCAATCACCTTATCGAGCTGGAAATAAGGACGAAGCATCTCTGCATCGAGATTGTACTTCTCCATCTGGAGCTTATGAGAATAGAATCCGAAATCCCATGGCTGCATCTCGAAATCATCGCCCTCCAGTTTCTTGGCGAGTGCCTCTACCTCTGCCGTCTCGTGGATGGCGGTAGGCTTGTAGGCATCGATGAGATCATTCAGAAGCTTATACACATTCTCTGTGGTGCTTGCCATGCGGTGGCGGAGTACGTAATCGGCATAGGTCTCGAAGCCCAGAAGCTGTGCCAGCTCTCTGCGCAGGTTGACCAGTCGCTGACAGATCTTCAGGTTGTTCTGCTCGTTGTCGTGGGTGCAGACGGTATTTCTCGCCATGTACATCTGCTTGCGGAGTTCGCTCTGGGTAGAGTAGGTCATGAAAGGAGAGTAGCTAGGGAAATCGAGGGTGAAGATCCATCCCTCTTCATTCTTCTCCTTTGCATTATGGGCAGCGGCTGCGATGGCGGTCTCTGGGAGTCCGTCGAGCTGAGCCTTATCGGTGATATGCAGGGTGTAAGCCTTGTTTTCCTTCAGTAGATTCTGCGAGAACTGGAGGGTGAGCATGCTTGCCTCCTCGGTGAGCTTGCGCAACTTCTCCTTGCCTTCTTCATCGAGCAGGGCACCGCTGCGCACGAAACCGTCGTAGCTGGTATCGAGGAGCATCTGTTCCTCGGCATTGAGCTTACGGTTGGGATGATCGTGAACGAACTTGATGCGCTCGAAGAGCTTCTTGTTCAGGGTGATATCGTTGGCATGCTTGGTGAGGATCGGACTCAGTTTCTGTGCCAGTTCTTCCATCTCATCGCAGGTTTCTGCACTCATCATGCAAGAGAATACATTGGAAACACGACTCAGGAGATCGTAATAATGTTCCCCTTTCTCGGTATCTACGCGGGCAATGGTGTTCTCGAAGGTAGGCTCTGCCGGGTCATTGATAATCTTGTCTGTGGCCTCGTCATCGCGTCGGATACCTTCCATGAAAGCCTCTTCGTAATCACCGAGCTGGATGCGGTGGAAAGGGACTGTATAATGTGGGGTGCCATAGGGCAGGAAGAAAGGATTCTCTCTCTTCTGGGTTTCGTTATTCTTTGTGGAATTATTATCTTGCATAATTTTAATTGTTATCTATTGATTAATTTCTCGAGTGAATGTTATCTATTGATTAATTTCTCGAGTGCAGGGATGCTGATTCTGCCGCGATGGAGTTCGATCAGTCCCTTGGTCTCCAGTTCGTTGAGCGCCACTGATACCTTGAGCCGCTTGACATTCAGCTCCTGTGCCAGGCGATCCATCTTGATATGGATGTTTTTTTCGCCTGCCGGGCGTAGGCAATGGTTCTCGAAGAATCGGATGATGCTGTCGCTGAGTGTCTTTGGGGGTACCCTGAAGAGTCGGCGATTGCTTCTCTGTGCCTGGGTGGAGATGAGGTTGAGCAGATTGATGTGGAAGATTTCGTATTGTTTGGCGAGTCGCAGCACTTCTTTCTTGCTGATGCTCATCAGACTGCAGTCATTTCTCGCCACATAGTGATGGGGCGAGTGCTGGTCGTATCCGAAGAGGCGTTCTATCATGAATACCTCCGGCGCCTTGATGGTCTCTACGATTCTATATCCGCGGTCATCTGCCATGGTCTCTACTGCCACTTCTCCGGAAAGGAGAAAGAGCAACCGGTGATAGGGTTCACCTATCTCGGTTAAAGTCTCACCTCCTTCTATCTTCTGGAAATCGAACTTGGTATGTCCGGCAATCTGAAGAAGGTCGGCGCGGCTCATTCCGAGAAACAGAGGCAGATTCAAGAGCGTATCGTATAACTTATCTTCCTGCATCGTTCTATATTTTTCTTACTTTTTCTGAAGCTTTATTTTCCTAACTTCTTCTGAAGAGATGGAGAATACCAGATTTGGTTGCTGCCCTTCTGGTCTGAATAAATCAGATAGGCGCAAAGCTCGGGATGTTTCTCCAGAATCTTCTTGGCTCCATCCAATCCCAGTACCATGAACGAGGTGGCATAGGCATCGGCGGTGGCACAGTCATCTGCAAATACGGTGGCAGAAAGGATGTTGTGCTGTACCGGATAGCCTGTCTTCGGGTCGATGGTGTGGGCATACTTCTTTCCGTTCTTGTAGTAGAAGTTGCGGTAGTTGCCGCTGGTTGCCATCGCGATATTGCTTACGCTGACTACATCCTGGATAGCCTGATTGGTGTTGAGCGAATCATCCGTTGGCTTGTTGATTCCGATGCGCCAAGGCTGCAGTTTCTCGCTGTTGCCGTTTACCACGATCTCTCCACCTATCTCTACCATGAAGTTCTGTACGCCCTTCTTCTTGAGGAATCTCGCTACCACATCGGTGCCATATCCCTTGGCAATGGCAGAGCAGTCGAGCATCGTCTTCGGATTCTTCTTGATGACGTAACCATCCTGCAGGGAAACGGTGTGGAATCCCACGATGGCACGCAGACTGTCGATGGTCTGTCGGGTAGGAGGGTTACCGGTCTTGAAACCGAATCCCCAGGCATTCACCATAGGCGCCACGGTGATATCGAAGGCTCCGTCTGTATCTCCGGAGATCTTCTCGGCGAGTTGGAATACCTCGCTGAACATCTCATCTACCTTCACCTTTTCATTGCGGTTGATGCGGGAGATGATGGAGGTCTTGTTGAAAGGGGAAAGTGAATTGTCCACCTTCTGCAACTCAGCCTCTATCTCTTTCTGATAGTTGGTGTCGCTCTGGTAAGTGATGTGATAGATGGTGCCGAACACCATACCCTCATCTTTCTGGAATGGGGTGTTGCGCTGCTGGCGTATCACGAAGATGCTGCCTATGATCAGAATGAGCAGAAAAGGTATCTGCCAAATCAGTTTCTTTTTTTTCATTGTCTTGCTTACATTATATCTCAAGTGTAACGTTAAAGGTGCCGCCTAATCGGGAACCGCCTTGCTTACCGAAGCCCGGCACATAGTAGCAGTTGCCTATTTCGCCATTCTTCTCAGCCAACCGGCGTTTGTATCGGAAGCTCCATCCCATGCGGACAGGTCCCCAGATCTTGGCATCTACTCCGAAGACTCCTTCCAGCCAGTGATAGTTGCTCTTCACGCCTTCGGCTCCATAAGGAACATCGCCACCCCATACCGGATCCTGGATAGGAGGAGAGGTGACATCGTATTTGAAGAAGGTGAAACCATAGCGGAAGCCACCGAACAGACGGTAATCGTCGTGCTTGTTCTTCAGCAGGTTCCAGTCTATACCAATGCGGGCATAGGGAGCGCTGGTCTTGTAATTGATCTTCGTACTCTCGTCGCTGGCATCAGCCTTGCCATATCCCAGCTCGAAGATCGGATAGTACTTGTCCTTGAGATTGATACGGAGGGATGCTTCATACTGGCCGTAATCGCTGACCATCAGCTGAACCGGTCCGATGACATCTACTCCCACAGCCATTCCGCGGAACAACGGGATGGTATCCTTCTCCACTGTAGCCATCTTCTTCTGGTTCTGTGCATTCGCAGAAGCACCTCCCAGCATCAGAAGACAAGCCAGAAGAAATGCTCCTTTCTCTACAGCTTTTGTCATCTCCAAAGAAACAGCTTTGGTTATCCCCATGGAAGCTGTCTTAGTGGCGATTGCCGAAATAGATATAGAAATGTGCTTTAGATGCATCATAATTTACCTCTTTATTGTTGATGACTATCGAGTCGATGTAGTTGTGAGTGGTCTTCACCTCCGTAATGGTATGGAAGAATGACGGACCGCAATCCACAGACTCGAAATGCGAATAATTCTCCTTCTTCACGGTCACCGTGTCTTTCCACACCTGATGATCGCGGTTGCGAATCTCGAAGTAGAAAACATCCTCCGGCTGATGATAACTCATCGGAAGAATGAAACTATCTACTTTCACATCCTTGTTGATGAGCACACTGTCGGTGCCCGCTGTCTTGATGGTCGAGATGGTCATGGTGTCCTGCAGGGTCTTGATGTTGCCCATCAGCTTGTACTTGGTGTAAGTCGTGTTGTTGAGCGGGCAGTCGAGGGTGGAACACCCTACCATCGTGAGCACCATCATCAGGATGACCATTGGTATTATTTTCCGCATCTTATTTCCTTTTCTATTTGATAATCGTTACGGTTTGGATTCTGACGGCTGATCAGGTCGCCCAGGAATCCGGCAAGGAAGAACTGGCTACCCAGTACCATAGCGATGAGCGCAATGTAGAAGTATGGGGAGTCGGTGATGAGATGACCATATACGCCATGGTAGAGGTCGATACTCTTGTCGATGCCCAAGCCGATGAGCGAGAGGAAGCCGATGAAGAACACGAGACTGCCCAGGAATCCGAATACGTGCATTGGCTTCTTGCCGAAGTTGCTGAGGAACCAGAGGGTCATCAGGTCGAGATAGCCGTTTACGAAACGGTTCCAGCCCATGAACTTGGATGTTCCGAACTTGCGTGCCTGGTGGTGAACCGGTTTTTCGCCAATCTTGGCAAAGCCGGCGTTCTTGGCAAGATATGGGATGTAGCGATGCATCTCGCCATATACCTCGATGTTCTTGACTACTTCGCGGCGATAAGCCTTCAGTCCGCAGTTGAAGTCATGGAGATTATGGATTCCGCTTACCTTGCGGGCTGTAGCATTGAACAGCTTGGTAGGGATGGTCTTGCTGAGAGGGTCGCCCTGCTTGCGGTTCTGCTTGTAACCGGAAACGAGGTCGTAGCCTTCCTTGGTAATCATCTGGTAGAGTCCCGGAATCTCATCAGGAGAATCCTGCAGGTCTGCATCCATGGTGATGACAACATCTCCCTGTGCCTCCTTGAATCCACAATAGAGTGCCGGACTCTTTCCGTAGTTGCGGCGGAACTTGATGCCCTTTACCTGCTCGAACTTCTCGGCAAGCTCTTCTATGACATTCCATGATCGGTCGGTAGAACCGTCGTTCACGAAGATAACTTCGTATGTGAAATCGTTGGTGTCCATCACTCGCTTGATCCAAGCAAAGAGTTCTGGCAATGATTCTTCCTCGTTGAAAAGAGGAACTATAACTGAAATATCCATTTTCTTATGTTATGTTTTAAGATTTTCTAATTTGCCGGTTACTGCTGGCTGATTCGTTTCTTTGAATAGATGGCAGCGAGAATCGGACTGAGTACTGCGCCTGCTACCAGGTCGGTGATCATAAACATGGATGCCCATGCGATAGGTTTCATCATCGTGATGGCATCGAAGAGGGCTTTGGTTTCCTCTGCAGTCAACTGATAAGCCTGGGCTATCATCTGGTAGTTGGTCTGGAGCTGGGTCATAAACATACCGGTATTCATGAATCGGAACCAGAGATACTGTATGATGGTGAGCAGCAAGGTGGCATAGAAGAATGTCTGGACACAGTAATACAATCCGTGCTTGAAGGAGATATGACCTTCTCTTACCACATCACGGAAATATTTCAAACGCTTTGCCACCACAAATGGAGTGGAGAGGATGAGGAGATTGGAAAACAATCCCAAAATATGGTGTTCCGGATCGGCTGCCAGCATGGTACAAACGAAACTGGCTACCCATACGATACCAAGCAGGGTACCGTCTTGACGGGCAAAAGCCTTGGTCTGTTTGATCTTACCTGTATCAATCACAAAGATCTTGATCTTCTGATCAGAGTTGTCGAACTTTGTCTGGCTCTGTTCATCGTTCTTCTTTTCTTCTTGCTTCTCGTTATTTTCTGTATTCATTGTCTTAATGTATTTCTACGAATGTAACATATCAATTTGCAAAAATACAACTTTTTTATTATATAAGGTGTAAAGGGGGAGAATATTTATAGATAATTAAAGATAGAATGGTTTTGAAAACAAAAAAAGGAACCTTCTGAAAGAAGATTCCTTTTTTGAGCCTCTTGTCGGATTCGAACCAACGACCCCGAGATTACAAATCACGTGCTCTGGCCAACTGAGCTAAAGAGGCGGGTGGACAAGCGATTCATATCGCACCGCTACAACCAAGTACCCTTGCTATGTTCCCATCCTGGGGGATTCCGAGGGAGCTGGTCGTATGAGACTTGTCCGTCTCATATACTTGAAAGCGGTTATTGCTTTTAAGCGAGTGCAAAAGTACTGCAAATTTCTGAACCTGCCAAATTTTTCAATGAAAAAGTTTACACTGTTAACGTTTATTTAGAAAAAGGAGGCGGATAATTGCCCCCTTTTTTCTATTACACCTTATTATATTTAGAAGATGATAACACCTTTTTCTTCTAAAAATCAACTACCGTGATGCCGGCACCGCCGAACTGAACATGCTCATCGGCATAATGCGTCACATTTGGAACGCTGCTCAGGTACTGACGTATGAGCTGGCGGAGAATTCCATTGCCCTTGCCATGAAGAATTCTAACTCTTGGCATTCCTACCAGGATGGCATCATCAATGAAATACTGAACGGCATTCAGTGCCTCATCGCCACGCATACCTCGTACATCCAGATCCTGATGGAAGTTGGTCTTGTGGGCATCTATCGTCTTGCGGGTCTCCTTGCTGATACCATAAGAAGCCAGGTTTTCCTTGCGCTCCTCGGTCTTATCTACGTTTTCGGCTGTGGCTGTGGCGTGCTCCAGTCTGTTGAGGCGCATCTTGGTGCGCATGCCGCCGAAAACAGCAGTGGCAGTATCGCCATTGATGCTCTCTACCTTTCCTATCGTAGTCAAGCCCTTGATTCGTACGGTATCGCCCACCTGGATTTCCCGCTTGCTGTCGCTCTGTATCTTGCTCTGTGCATTTCGCAGAGCCGCAGCCGCCTTCTCCTGGTTCTCCTTTTTCTCAGCCTGGCGCTTGGCATGGCGCTCCTTACGCTGCTGGATCTGGGCAATCTTGCGGGCAATCTTGTCGTCCGATTCCTTGGTGTCAATCTCCTGGACCTCCTGCTTGAAGGCATCGAGTTCCTGGCGGATGCGACGGGTTTCCTCCTTCTCCGCCTGACTCTCTCGAATCTCTCGGATGGCATTCTCAATCTTCTTGTTGCTCTCCTTCAGGAGTTCTGCAGCTTCCTCCTTCGCTTTCTTGAGAATCGCCTTTCTGCTGCGCTCGATATCCTCGATGTCGCTTTCATATTTCGAGATGGTCTTCTCCATATCCTTCTCGCGCTGATGGATGTTCTGACGCTTGTTCTCCCAGTATCGCTTGTCGCGAACGATATCCTGCAGGTACTTGTCGCTCTGGATGTATTCGGAACCAACGATGTCGGATGCCTCCTTGATCACTTCTTCCGGCAATCCGATCTTTCTTGCGATTTCGATGGCGAAAGATGAACCTGGACGACCGATGGCGAGCTGGAAGAGTGCCTTCATCTCGTGACGGTCGTAAAGCATGGCACCGTTTACCACTCCCTCGTGACTGTCGGCAAAATGCTTCAGGTTCTGGTAGTGGGTGGTGATGACGCCGTACGCCTGCTGTTTGCAGAACTTGTCGAGCACGGCTTCGGCGATGGCACCTCCAATGCCCGGCTCGGTACCTGTACCGAACTCATCTATCAGTATGATGGTGTCGCCATTGGCTGCCTTCATCATATTCTTCATGTTCAAGAGGTGAGAAGAGTAGGTACTCAGATCGTTCTCCAGACTCTGTTCGTCACCGATGTCTATCATGATGTTCTGGAAAATACCTGTCTTGGAACGCTCGCTCACCGGGATGCTCAATCCGCATTGCAGCATATACTGAAGCAGTCCTACGGTCTTGAGACATACTGACTTACCTCCGGCGTTAGGTCCCGAGATGATGAGGATGCGCTTATCCTGTGTCAGGGTGATGTCGAGTGGCACCACCTTCTCGTTCTTCTTCTGCAGGGATTGCTGGAGGAGAGGATGGATGGCACGGATCCAATCCACGTGTGGATGGTCTTCTACCTCTGGCTCTATCGCCTTGAATACATCGGCGAGTTTCTGTTTAGCCTGAATCAGGTCGATGATGGCGAGGAAGCGGTAGCTGTCCAGTATTTCCTTGGAGAATGGGCGCACCTTGTTGGTGAAATCGGTAAGGATTCGGATGATCTCCTTTCGCTCTTCTCCTTCCAGTTCGCGCACGCGGTTGTTGGCCTCCACCACTTCGGTTGGCTCGATGAAGACGGTCTTTCCTGTGGCACTTTCGTCGTGAACGATACCCTTGATTCGGCGCTTGAGGGTAGGGATGACAGGGATAACCAGTCGGCCGTCGCGCAGGGTTGGGGTAACATCTTTCTCTACGATTCCTTCGCTCTGTGCCGAGCGCAGAATACTATATAAGGTACGCGAGATGCTTCCCTCTGTCTTAGCCAGTTCTCTGCGGATCTGGAGAAGTTCAGGAGTTGCATTATCGCGAATCTTACCAAACTTGTCGAGAATCTGGTCGATGCGCTGAATCAACTGTGGAAAGGTCATCACATCTTGTGAAAGGCGATGGAGGGCAGGATAAGGATACTGCTTTTCTCTGCGCCAGCCATCTTCCGGTTCGCCGTGACCATCATCCTCGTCGCTGTGATTCAGAATCTTTACCATCCCTGCGATGGTGGCAAGCGAACGTCTTAAATCAAACAGTTCATCCTCTTCTAAGTGGGTGTTTTCCACACGGATACGGAGGATGCTTTCTCTTACGTCATAGAAATATTGAAGGGGGAAGTCTTCTACTTCCTCCATCAATCTACGGAACTCACGCACCTGCATGAGCCACTCGTTAACGAGTTCTGCGTCGCTGCTGAAAGACATCTTGTCCACCTGTTCCTTGCCAAGTGGAGAGAGACATCTTTCGCGCAGCATTTTACGGATTTCATTGAATCCTATCTTGTTTTCAAAATTATCTGGATAAATCATGGGTGCAAAAGTACAACTATTTTGGCTAACTACCAAACATTTGAGCCATTAAGTGTGTTCTTGGCTCCTCGTGGTGTTAATCTTTGTCTGATATCTGTCAGGTATTCCTTCCAGTTGTATTCGTGTCGTCGGTTCCAGACGTCACCCAGGAAAGCTGCTCCGCCAAAGTTCCAGGCGCGCAGCTGGGGAATGAATTGAGGAATGATGCCGCCAAGGGCTATTACCTTTTCGTTGATGATGCCGCTGTTGCCTGCATCTTCCAAATCTCTGTTGGAGAAGGAATGCTTGTAGCCTTTCTTCGAAATGCTGTCGAAGATCGGACTGAGGAATACGTAATCGAATTCTGACTTTGAACCCTTTGGAAAATCGGGATTAGCGTTATCTAACGATTCGGTGACTTCCTCGAAGCTGTGGCAGGAGCGGGAAATGCTTCCCTGGAAGTTCTCTGGAATCTGATTGTTTCTCCGGTTGAGGTGAATGCCATGGAGATGGTATTTCTCGCAGAGTTCGAAGTGGTCGTGAATCACGATCTGAGGATACCATTTCGGGTCAATCTTCTGGAGCAGTTGCTCGCATTCTTCTGGTGTTGAATCGGGTTTGCGCAGATGGAGCAGATCGATTCCTGCTTCAAAAAGCTGGTCGATGTACTTTGCTTCATGCGAAATAAAGGTTGGTGTTGTGATTATAATCCATTTCATTTCTTCTTGCTTTTAGATGTTTTCTTAGTTTCTTGCTTTTCCTCGGAAGCTGTTTCTTACGAGTGCTGATTCGCAGTTCTGGCAGAGTGTTTCTGTGGCAGTATGGTGCTTGAAGCCTTCTGTCATTGCCTGGGCACGGGGGGAAGAGAGGATTTCTTCGAGTGACTGATGGAACAGGTTGCCCAAAATGACATCGCCGTTATGGTCGAGACAGCAAGGTACGAGACTTCCGTCGGCAAGAACGCCTATCTGCTTCAGCAATGCTTTGCAGAAGACTTCCCGATTTTCGCCGTTGCCTTCGTTCTTGTCTTTTCTCTCGCTTATTTCGTCTTTGTCTTTTCCCTCGCTTATTTCGTCTTTGTTTCTGTTTTCATCTTTGTTCTTGTTATCATCCCCTTTCTTGATGTCGTTTTCGAAGTTTGGCCATTCGAATTTTCGGTCAAACTCCAGATATAGATGATCGCAAAGTCGGAACCCGTCAGGGCGTTCCTTCCATGGCTTGGGTACGTATTTCTCGATGAGTCGCATCACTTCCTCGTTTTCCTTGTCCCTTCCGCCTTGGTTCCAGAGGCGCAATACCATACAGGTGCCTTTGGCGGCGGCTTGGGTGGAGAAGGTCATCACCTCATCCATATAGCTGGAGAGCTCTCCCTTGGCATTGCTTTCGTGGGAATGGAGGGAGAGTTGTATCTTATGGGGTAGGGTGTCGAGGAGTTCCATGGCACGGTGCAGGAGGGTTCCATTAGAGGTAAGCACCGTCTTGAATCCTTTCTCGCGTGCCGTTGTGATAAACTGTGGCAGCAGGGGATGGAGCAGGGGCTCGCCCATCAGATGGAAGTAGAGGAAACAAACCTTCCCGCGGATCTTGTCGGTGAGCAGGTTGAATTCCTCTGCACTCAACTGTCGCTTTTCCCGGGTGTGCTTGGGACAGAAGTGACAGTTGAGATTACAGGTGTTTGTGATTTCTATGTAACAACGATCAATCATTCTTTCTTTGTCTTTTCTCTTCTCTGTTTTATCAGCTTTTTCATGAGCGGCTTATTGTTTTCGCTCTTTTTCAGCTTTTGGTAAATAATGATTTTGGTTCGTAGAAGTGGTTCACCGGACCGTGACCTTCTCCAATCTTAATGTCCTTACCTGCCAGAATGGCACCTGAAAGATAGGTTTTAGCCATGGCGATGGCTGTATTCATATCCATTTCTCTTGCCAGATAAGACGTGATCGCAGAAGATAGGGTGCAACCGGTACCGTGGGTATTGCGCGTGTTGACGCTGATGCCACGATAGCTGGTTTTCTGTTTGCCGTCCTCGAAGAGGTAGTCTATCTTCTCCTCTCCATCAAAATGACCGCCCTTGATCAATACATATCTGCATCCCAGTTTGCTGATGGCAGCTGCGGCTGCTTTGATGTCTTCTACATTCTCAATCTTTCTGTTGGCAAGAATCTCTGCCTCAGGAATATTAGGGGTGAGCAGGGTGGCTAAAGGCAGCAGTTCGGTGATGAATACATCGAGTGCATCCTCCTGCATCAGTCGGCAGCCACTGGTAGATACCATGACAGGGTCGATAACGAGATGCTGGAAGCTTTCCTGGTATTTCTTGAGGGTTTCTGCGATGGCACGAATGGTATCGCAGTCATTAACCATACCTATCTTTATGGCATCAGGGTGGATATCTTCCATCACGGCCTCTATCTGTCCTTTCACGATTTCCGGTTCCACATTCTGAATGCCATACACTCCCTTGGTGTTCTGTACGGTGATGGCTGTGATTGCGGAAGCGGCATATACGCCCAATGCCGACATCGTCTTGATGTCTGCCTGAATGCCAGCTCCTCCGCAACTGTCAGAACCGGCTATAGTTAATGCTGTGTAGTATCTCATGTCTCCTTTTTTTTTGTATGTTACTTTTGCAGAAGTATAGTCGTTTTTATATCTATATTGCAAAAGTACAATTATTTATTGAATTATCACCCTCTTTTATGGATAAATTTGATGGTTGGGCTTACTTTTTATTCATTATTGAACTTTTGTATGTGGTTCGAATATGAGCTGAAAGCTTAAAAGCTCTGGAAACGGTACGCCCTGAAAGTTTAGTAATATCAAAGATCTAGGAAGGTGATATAAAAGAAAAAGCCTTCTGAAATTTCTTTCAGAAGGCTCTTGCGGAGAGAGAGGGATTCGAACCCCCGGTACCTCTCGGTACGACGGTTTTCAAGACCGTTGTAATCGACCACTCTACCATCTCTCCAAATTCGGTCTGGATGACTATAGCTTGGTTTTCTTAAGCGGGTGCAAAGGTACTACTTTTTTTTGAATCCACCAAATTTTAAGGGGATAAATTTGCAGAAAATATTTAAGGTGAATCGTAAATCTCCTTTCACGGAATGTGGATTGTATTGAAAATAAGAGAGTTAAGTGTGAAAGGAAAAATCTCTTAATTTTGAGTTGGTAATTGATGGCTAAGCTTAAATATGGCGATGTTCCTTGCTCCGATAGGGAATAGTGGGCGTCTTGATAGGGAATAGTGGGTGTCTTTGTTATGAATGTAGGGATGAAGCATAGTAACCAGAAGGATGAGGGATAGATATTGGCAGGCGAAAAGGAACGATTTATAGATTGGATGACTAAGCTCGTCTATATGGTTGACTCTGGTCGTCTATATGGCTCACTCCCGTCATCTATATGGATGACCCGGGTCATCCGATACAAAGAAGCCTTTTCTATTCCTTTTGTGATAGTTGCTTTCTCCTTTAGACTAAGTTGCCTTCTCCTTATATCTATAGTCCTTTCTGCTGATTATTATAGTTGTTTTAGCTCCAGGTATATGGTGCGTTGATAAGCGCAATAGGTTCTTTAACCGTTTTCCTATGGTTATGTAGTACTATTGGGTCGTAGAAATCTCCTTTCACACTTAAGTAATTGATTTTGAGCGGATTTTTGTGATCGTGAAAGGATAATGAGTTTTTTAATTGTAAAAGTGTGAAAATGAAAAAGCCTTCTGAAATTTCTTTCAGAAGGCTCTTGCGGAGAGAGAGGGATTCGAACCCCCGGTACCTCTCGGTACGACGGTTTTCAAGACCGTTGTAATCGACCACTCTACCATCTCTCCAAATTCGGTCTGGATGACTATAGCTTGGTTTTCTTAAGCGGGTGCAAAGGTACAACCTTTTTTTGATTCCACCAAATTTTTGAGGAACTTTTTGAGAAAAAATATCGAAAAATATGGGAAATAGCTCTGAAAAAGCATCAGAACTAGCAAAAAAAGCATAAAAAAAGGGCTACCGCCGTAGCCCCAACCTTGATAACCTTAAATCTAATACTATGAAAAACACAGTGCAAAAATACGAAATATATCTGTTCCTTGTGTATAGAAAACAGAAAATCTATATTTTAGCTGTGATTTTTTACCTTTTTTAAGCGTTCTCCTTTCTATTTTAAATAACCTTTAGCCTTGAACTCTTCCATCAATGGCAAGGCGAGAACCTTGGCATCTGGGTGAGGAGCTCCTGTGGTACCTAAAGCGCGGAGATCGAAGAAATGCTTCCAGTCGTTGATAAATGCGGTATGTACCAACTCTGTGTTGCAATCCAATGGCAGGATGGCACGAGCCTCCTGTGGTTTGCAGCCAGCTTCTATCAATTTCATGTAGGCATATTCTGCAGCCTGATTGGCGAAGATCCAGGTGTCGAGCTTGCTCCATTCCTGTGCTCTGCCTTCAGCAATGTCGGCGCACATATCTTCCAACCGGTAATCCTCTTTCTCCTGAGAACCATTATAACCTTCTTCTTCTACCCAGGTAGGAAGGTTGATCGTTATCTCATTGTCGAACTTGTTCTTGGAGTAGTTGCAGTAGCGTGTGCTCTGCTCTGCCATAGAGTTGGCACGATGGCGGTTGTACTCACGGGTGATGGCAATCTGTGTGGTAAAATGTACGGTGATACGGAGCTCGTGCTTTCCTTCCTCATAGTCGCTGAGGTATTTCAAATCATCCATCGCCTTGTTTTCTGCCAGAACACGGAGATTGGTAGTGATGTAATCCTTGCCGTCGATGGTGTGGCAGCGAGAGAACTTATTGCTTGTATAGAGTGGTAACTCCCCATGATTGCATACGAGATAGACTGTGCCGTGTTCCAACATTGCATAGTGCTCACTCTGTATCATTCTATCTACGAATGGCTTAGCCGAGTCGTTGGTGGTGTTGTTCTCACTCTTGTAGCACACTCTTCCGGCACGTTCTATCTGCTGATAGATGCCGAGTTCTCCTGGCTTTTGCAGCCAGATCTCATATTGAGGCCTTTCTATTTTCATTGTTTTCTCTTTTTATTTCATTGATTGCTTGTTAATATTATGGTGCAAAGGTACATTATTTTGTGGAGACAACAAAATAATCGGGCGCTTTTTTCGTACTATATATATAATGTACTATATATAATAAGGTGTAATCATTGGAATATATGGAAATATACCCCAGTATATGAAAATAGGAACTAAAATCAATAATATAAAGATATGGAAATAAAACCAATAGCAAGATTCCGTTCTCCGTTCAGCAGCAAGTTTGGTATTCCCAAGCAGGCTGGATTGGTGGCTGAACTGGAAGGACAGATTGTTTTTGAACCCGAATATCGCAATCCGGATTTCCTCAGAGGAATGGAAGGTTTCGATTTTCTCTGGCTTATTTGGGAATTCTCGGCAAATAAGCATAAGGCGAACAGTCCGGTTGTAAGGCCTCCTGTCTTGGGAGGTAACGAGAAGGTCGGGGTATTTGCTACCCGCAGTCCTTTCCGTCCGAACAACATCGGATTGTCATCCGTGAAAATCTCCCGTATTGAATGGGAAACAAGCAAGGGACCTGTCATTCATGTAAAGGGTGGTGACCTGATGGATGGTACTCCCATCTATGATATCAAGCCTTACGTGGTTTATGCCGATTGTCATCCTGATGCACGAAGTGGATTCGTGGATGATCGGAAATGGGCGAAGCTGGATGTTGAGATTTCCGGGGAAATAAGGGAATACCTGATTTGCCAGGGATTGAATGATGAGAAGATTGAAATCTTGAAAGAGGTTCTGGCGCAGGATCCTCGTCCGCATTACCAGAAAGACCCTCATAAGGTTTATGGAATGCCTTATGAGGGTCTGGATATTCATTTCTCTGTCAGCGAAAAGACGCTTACTGTTGTAAGGTAAGTGTTTGACGCATTTAGAGAGAATGGTTTGCGATGTGGTTTCTTACTTTGCAAAAGTAGCGAAGTTCACATTCTCGAGCTTGATTTTGCAAGTCTCATCGATATCCTTCGCCTTCTGATTGTAGAAGATATAGGTATCCTTGATGGTAATGTCGTGAACCATTCCCTCTGCGCCATGAGCTACGATGCCGTTCTTGCATCCGCGAACATATACATTGCTGATGTGGATATCCTGGAAGTTTGGAAGATATTCCTGCTTCACAGGGGCATTGCTCTTCTTGGCTCCCACATGGTTGTCGAAGTAGGTGGTCTCAAAGGTGATGGCATCTCCTGTGATATCTGTCATATAGATATGGTCGATGAAGATGTTCTCCGAGGTGCCGCCTCGTTTTACGGCGCTCTTGAATCTCAAACCGGCATCTGTGCCCTGGAAAGTGTTGTTGCGAACCACGATGTTCTTCATGCATCCTGAGAATTCGCTGCCGATAACGAAACCGCCATGAGCATGATATACGGTATTGTCCTGGATATTGATATTCTCGCAAGGACCGGCTTTTACTCCTGCTGCTCCTGCGCCACCCTTCATGCAGATTCCGTCATCGCCGGCATCCACGATGTTGTTTACGATGAGTACATCCTTGCAGCTCGAGATATCGATGGCATCTCCGTTCTGTGCATTCCAAGGACACTTCACGGTAATGCCGTCGATGATGACATTTTTGCATCGGGTAGGGATGAGGTGGAAGCGTGGACTGTTTAGTAGGGTAACACCCTGTACCAGTACGTTCTCACACTCGGTGAATCGAATCATGTGATTGCGTACTTTCTCCTGTGCATCGATGTTATCTACTACGTTTGGAGTATGTTTCAGATTGAGCGGATACCAGATGTCGCCCTTTTCGTTCAAGGTTCCACCCATCTGCTTGAAGCGGTTCCATTCTACGTCGCTCACCTTACTGCGCTTTACAGGGCGCCACCATTCACCATTACCGTCGATGGTTCCTTCTCCAGTGATGGAAATGTTCTTTCTCTTGCTGGCATTGATGGCTGGGGTAGCACGGTCTTCTTTCTGACCGGTTTCATCATCTATCTTGATGAGGTCGTTCTTATCCTCAGAGAAGACGATGATGGCATTCTTTTCCAGATGTAGGTCGATGTTGTCCTTCAGGGAAATCAAACCGGTGAGATAGATGCCTGCAGGTACATTGAGGTGACCGCCGCCCATCTTGTTCAGTTTACTGATAGCCTTGCTGAATGCCTGTGTATTCATCGCCTGACCATTGCCGTTGCCGCCAAAGTCCAGAACACTAACCTGGTTGTCGGGGATGGTAGGCAGGGTAGGCTGCTGCATCTGCACTGGCAAGTTCTGGTAGTACTTGCTGTAGTCTTTGGCACTTGAAGCAAATGAGGCTGCCGCCCATCCGCAGATTGCCAATAATGAAATCAGAATCTTTTTCATAAGTCTTTAAGTATTGTTTTGTTAATCTTTAAATTAATAAATCAGTAATTTCTCTTTCTATGTTGTAACATTTGTTATCTCCTTTTCAGAATACGTAAAAAGGCGGCTCTAACCGAAGTCAGAAACCGCCTAAATGAAAGGAGGAGTGGTACCACCAGGAATCGAACCGGGGACACAAGGATTTTCAGTCCTTTGCTCTACCAACTGAGCTATGGCACCATCTTGCTTTTTGCGGTTGCAAAGGTACAACAAAAATTTTTAATTGAGCAAGAGAAAACCAAATATTTTCTCTTGCTTAATGTTTATTAACTAAAATCGCCTTTTTCGGGTTTCTTCCTTAGAGAAGGTGATTCGTAAAACTAGTCTTTCAGAGGATTCCATCCCTGTGCCTTGAGTTCGAATTCCTGACCATCGCGGGTAATGAGGAACTTGCCGAGGCTCTCCTTGGTGATGTAACCAATCTGCTTCACGCCTTCCATTTCCTCAATCTTGGCATGGTCGCCGATAGGAACGGTAAAGAGAAGCTCGTAGTCTTCGCCACCATTCATGGCACAGGTAGTGAGATTCATGTTGAATTCCTCTGCCTGAACTGCTGTCTGGTAGTCGATAGGGATATTCTTTTCATAGACACGACAGCCGCAGTTGCTCTGTTCGCAGATGTGCATCAACTCGCTGCTCAAGCCGTCGCTGATATCCATCATAGCGGTAGGTCGGATGCCTGCCTCACGGAGCTGGGCTATGATGTCGCCGCGAGCTTCTGGCTGGAGCTGGCGCTGCAGCAGGTATTCCTTGCCGGCGAAGTCTGGCTGGAAGTTACGCATTTCCTGCAAGTCTTTGTTGAGGGCTGCCAACTTCTGGTCGTCACCCTGCGCTTTTGCCTCTGCCATCTTCTTGCGGATGTCTTCTACCTGTCCGTAATATACAGCCTTTTCGCGTTCCAGGAGTTGCAGACCCATATAGGCAGCACCTAGGTCGCCGGTTACGCAGATGAGATCTGTTTCCTTGGCAGCGCTGCGATATACGATATCTTCCTTTGCAGCCTCACCAATGCAGGTGATGCTGATGGCAAGACCGGTGAGTGAGGATGTGGTGTCGCCACCAACGATGTCAACGCCAAACTTATCGCAAGCCATACGCAGGCCTCTGTAGAATTCATCAAGATCTTCTACCTTGAAGCGCTTGCTCAGTGCAATGCTTACCACCATCTGGCGTGGCGTTCCGTTCATGGCGAAGATGTCGCTGATATTGACCATGGCACTCTTGTAACCCAAGTGCTGCATATCAATATAGGTCAGGTCGAAATGTACACCTTCCATCAGCATGTCGGTAGTCATCAGCACCTCCTTGTCGGGATAGTGCATCACCGCACAGTCATCGCCTACGCCATAAACAGTAGAGGCGTTCTTGTTTTCATATCCTTTGGTGAGATGGTCTATCAGTCCAAACTCACCCAACTTAGCTATATCCAATTTTTACTTTGAACTTTGAATGTTGAACTTTGAACTTTATGATTAGCTTCTGCGAATCATTTCTCGCATGATCTCAGTCATCTTAGGCTGAGCAGCATTGGCAGCAATCTGTACCTCCTCATGGCTAACCTCTACAGGAACGTCGAAGCCGCCGAGGTCGGTAATGATGCTGATGCCGAATACCTTGATGCCGCAATGGCGGGCCACGATTACCTCAGGAACGGTGCTCATACCTACGGCGTCACCACCCAGGGTTCGGTACATGCGGTACTCTGCCGGAGTCTCGAAGGTAGGACCCTGGACGCCCACATATACACCATGCTGAACAGGAATGTTCTTCTCCTTGGCAATCTCGTCGGCAAGATTACGGAGCTGCTTGTCGTATGCCTCGTGCATGTCAGGGAAGCGAGGACCGGTAGGGAAGTTCTTGCCACGCAATGGATGCTCTGGGAAGAAGTTGATGTGGTCGTCGATAACCATCAGGTCGCCGATCTGGAACTTAGGGTTCATACCTCCCGATGCATTGCTTACGAAGAGAGTCTCGATGCCCAATTCGAACATCACGCGCTCAGGGAAGGTTACTTCCTTCATATTATATCCCTCATAGAAGTGGAATCTGCCTTCCATCGCCATGATGTCCTTGCCGCCCAGCTTTCCGAAGATGAGCTTGCCTGCATGTCCTTCTACGGTAGATACCGGGAAGTTAGGAATTTCACTATATGGGAATTCGTAACTATCAGTTATTTCTGAAGCTAATTGTCCGAGACCTGTTCCCAGAATGATTGCAGTCTTCGGACTTGTGCTCATCCTTTCTCTTAGCCAGGATGCTGTTTCTTGAATTTTTTCGTACATAGCTTATTATCTTTTCGTTAAAATTATCTTCTTGGTCAAGCATGAAGCTTACCTTGATAGGCAATTCGTACATGCTTTCTTTCACACTCTCGTAGAGTCCTTCTGCCTCTCTCAGTCTCACGGCATCCTTTTCTGTTGTGATGATGATGCGTGGTTCCGGCAAGGCTTCGAATGCCTCATTGATGCGGTCAATGTCTTTGTTCTTGAAGCGGTGATGGTCGCCGAAAGAGAGAGACTTCATCTCCTTGACCATCGGCTTCAGGTCGTGCTCCATCTGTTTTGGAGACGCAATGCCGGTGAGCAGAAGCACGTGATAGTCTTTAGGATCTTTCAGCTCTTTTCCTGTGAAAACGCCCTTCAGTGTATCGTAGTCGATGCAGGTGAAGTAGAGCTTCTGGAATGGATAGAGATCCATTGCCTTGGTGAGTACACGAAACTCCATTGGCTTCAGGTCCTTTGGACATTTGGTGATAATCACGATGTCGGCACGGCTCTTTCCGCTCAATGGTTCGCGCAGTCTTCCTGCTGGTAGCATCTTGTCGTAGATGATGAGACGATGGTAATCTACCAGAAGGATATTGATGCCTGGCTTGACATAGCGATGCTGGAAGGCATCATCAAGCAATACCACATCTACATCCTTGGTCTCTTCGTTGCTTTGCAGGTTGTTGATGCCTCTTACCCGTTTGGCATCTACCGCTACGTAGATATCAGAAAACTTCTGGTGCATCTGGAATGGCTCATCACCGATATCCGACATTTCTGTATTTTCATCTGCAAGTACATATCCGTGGCTCTTGCGTTTGTATCCACGTGACAGCACGGCAATTTTCACCTTGTCGTGCAAGAGGCGAATCAAGTATTCCACATGCGGGGTCTTTCCCGAACCGCCCACGGTGATATTGCCCACCGAGATGACGGGAATCGAGAAGTCGCGGCTCTTCTTCAATCCGATGTCGAAGAGCCAGTTGCGGAATCTTACGATGCTGCCGTATATCCAACTGAGCGGTAGCAGCCAATCGTTGATCTTTATCAGATCTCCTTCTGTTCTCATTTCCTCACTCCTTTTTAATACCTTATTATATATATATTAATGTATATTCAGTACGAATGGCATTGCTGCCTGCACTGGTTCTTTCTCCTTGATGTTGCGAATCATCATAAATGGTTGGTAGAGGTCACCCAGTGTGAGTCGTAACTGCTCATCGAGATAGTTGCCGCCGCTGCCTGACAGTCCGTCTAAAAGCTGGTCTATCCAGTCTGCAGGCATAGGATATTCTGTGGTTCCGTAATCGGAAACCTTGGCAAGTTGGGCAGCCTTGGCAACAGCGTCGTCGAGACAGCCGAAACCGTCAATCAGTTTGATGCTCTTGGCGTCGGTTCCGAGCCATACTCTTCCTTGTGCAATCTTCTCCACTTCTTCGGTCTTCATCTTTCTGCCATCAGCCACACGCTGGCGGAAGAGGCCATAGCCACGGTTAACATAAGCCTGGAGATGGCCGATTTCTTCTGCACTCCAAGGACGGGCACTGCCGGCACTGCCGTAGGCACTGTTGCGGTTGGTCTTTACCTCGTCATATTTGAATCCCAACTTCTTGGTCATCAGGTCACTGATGTCTGGCAAGGCACCGAAGATACCGATGCTGCCCGTCAGTGTTGTTGGCTGAGCCATGATATAGCTGGCACCCATACTCATATAATATGCACCCGAAGCAGCCATACCACCCATGGATACCACTACTGGTTTCTTCTTGTTGAGCTGACTGACTGCACGCCAGATCTGTTCTGAGGCATAGGCATCGCCACCACCTGAGTTGATGCGGAGTACCACAGCCTTGATGTTCTTGTCGTTGCCCAGATCCTGCAGATCCTGTATCACGTCGTTGCTCACAATCTGCTGCTCGCTTCCGAATGCGCCTGGAGTTGCTACTCTTACGATTTCTCCCTGGCAATAATATACGGCAATCTGGTCGCCAAGAAGGTTACTGTCATCTACGGCTGCATTTACATCACTCATAGATACCTGACAAATCTTCTCATCGGTTTTCAGACCGAGCTGTTTCTTTATTACGTCTCTGATTTCATCATAATAGCAGAATCCATCTACCATCTTTCTGGATTTCAAGAGCTTGGTATCATCGAATGCCATAAGTCCGTCTGCATAGCGATTCAGGGAATCCTTGGAAATGTTTCGGCTCTTGCTGACATCTGCCAGAATCTGATTCCAGAGACCTCCGATATATCGGGTAACCTGTTCGCGGTTGGCATCGCTCATCTTGTCCTCTGTGTACATCTCGGTGAAGCTCTTGTATTTGCCCACCTTTACAATGGTGAAGTGAACGCCAAATTTGGCAGCCACATCTTTTATATATTGTGTCTGTGAGGCAATACCGTGCCAATCTACCGAACCTTCCGGGTTGACATAGATTTTGTTGGCGACCGAAGCCAGGTAATATCCACCTTGGGTCATGGCATCACCATAGGCGATGATCCACTTGCCGCTCTTCTTGAAGTCGGCAAGAGCGTTGCGGATTTCCTGCAATGTAGCGTAATCTGTACTCAGAATACCCGTTTCCAGATAGATACCTTTCACCTTGTCCTCCTGTTTTGCCTTCTTGATGGCTGAGAGGATATTGTTCATGCCAAGGTTGTTGTATTGGTTGCCGGTGAGCTGTCCCAACCAGTCGTCGTTTGCCTGATCACTGATCTGACCTTGCAGCTTCATCACCATCACAGAGTTGTCTTTCAGTGAAGGAGTCTTGCTGCTATTGCACATCATACCAATGAGTGTGATGACGGCGAGAATCATCATGATGATTCCGAATCCGAAGATACCTACGATGGTAGCTGCTACATTCTTGAAAAATTGCTTCATAATTCTGTCTATATTACGTTGATACCGATTTATTTTTCTGCAAATATAGTAAAAAAGTAACAAATGACAAAGAGAATTGTACAAAAACACCGAAAAATGGTGAAAATATAACGTTGTGTTAACGAAAAAATGCTTATCTTTGCAAATGAAATACAAACTAACACTAAGATGAAAATGAAAAAGTCGATTATTTCTTTTGCACTGATGCTCTTTGCCATATCTGCATCAGCGCAATCCACAGCAAGGAAGTTCGTATTGAAGAACAGTACGGATGGACAGAGTGAACTCACTTGTTATCTTCCCAAGAAACCAACGGGTCGTGCCGTGGTGGATTGTCCTGGTGGCGGCTATTCGCATTTGGCGATGGATCATGAGGGACATCAGTGGGCGGAATATTTCAATAAGCAGGGTATCGCTTACTTTGTCTTGAAGTATCGTATGCCGAAGGGCGATCGCAACATTCCGTTGAGTGATGCTTACCAGGCGATGCGTACCGTGAGGGATAGTGCGGAAGTATGGCATATCAACAAGAAGGATGTTGGTATCATGGGCTTCTCGGCAGGCGGCCATCTGGCTTCGTCGGTAAGTACTCATGCAGAGGAGGCTGTACGTCCGAATTTCTCAATCCTCTTCTATCCTGTAATTTCTATGGATGAGCGAATCACCCACAAGGGGTCTTGTGTGAATTTCCTCGGTGAGGAGCGTAAGACGAATGCCAAACTGGTGGAGGAATGGAGTAATGACAAGGCTGTCCGACCTCAGGTAACTCCTCGTGTCATCCTCCTGATGTCGAGTGATGACAAGGTGGTGCCTCCTGTGACCAATGGAGTGGCTTACTATACCGCAATGAATAAGGCTGGTAACGAATGCACCCTGCATATCTATCCTTCCGGTGGACATGGATGGGGATTCCGCAATACGGCTCAGGGTTTCCGTTATCATGTCCAGATGCTGGATGACCTTACAACCTGGCTTCAGCATTTTTAGGTAAAGGCTGACAGAAATGTCAGTAGATGTGTAGTTGTGAGCGTGCCAAAGTGTCAGTTTTGATGCTTTGGCACGCTTTTCGTATAGGGTGAGGGTGTCTAGCGTATGCCCGAATAGGCTGAAGTGAAGACCGAAAATAGAAGTAATAACAAATTAAAATATAAGAATCATGAATATTAAACCATTAGCAGATAGAGTGCTGGTACTTCCTGCACCAGCTGAAGAAAAAGTAGGTGGAATCATTATCCCTGATACAGCAAAGGAGAAACCACAGCGTGGTAAGGTCGTTGCTACAGGTAAGGGTACCAAGGATGAAGAGATGATTCTCAAGGAGGGCGATACTGTTCTCTATGGAAAGTATGCTGGTACTGAACTTGAGTTTGATGGTACTAAGTATATGATGATGCGCCAGAGCGACGTTCTCGCTGTGGTAGAAGAGTAATTGATAATTAACATTTTAATTAAGAATAAGGAAATGGCTAAGGATATTAAATATAATATGGATGCCCGCGACCTCTTGAAGAAGGGTGTTGATCAGTTGGCAAATGCAGTAAAGGTAACTCTCGGTCCTAAGGGACGCAACGTGGTAATCGAAAAGAAGTTTGGTGCTCCTCAGATTACTAAGGATGGTGTTACCGTAGCTAAGGAAGTAGAGTTGGAGAACAAGTTTGAGAATACCGGTGCACAGCTCGTAAAGAGCGTTGCCAGCAAGACTGGTGATGATGCCGGTGACGGTACTACAACCGCTACTATCCTGACTCAGGCTATCGTAACTGAGGGCTTGAAGAACGTAACTGCAGGTGCTAACCCAATGGATTTGAAGCGTGGTATCGACAAGGCTGTTGCTGCTGTCGTTGCCTTCATCAAGGATCATGCTGAGCAGGTAGATGACAACTATGACAAGATTGAGCAGGTGGCTACTGTTTCTGCCAACAACGATGCAGAGATTGGTAAGCTCTTGGCTGACGCTATGCGCAAGGTTTCTAAGGATGGTGTCATCACTATCGAGGAGAGCAAGAGCCGTGATACCAATATCGGTGTTGTTGAGGGTATGCAGTTCGACCGTGGTTACTTGAGCGGTTACTTCATGACTGACGCAGACAAGATGGAATGTGTAATGGATAATCCATACATCCTTCTTTACGATAAGAAGATTTCTAACCTGAAGGAGTTCTTGCCAATTCTCCAGCCAGCTGCTGAGAGCGGTCGTCCTTTGTTGGTAATCGCTGAGGATGTTGATTCTGAGGCTTTGACAACATTGGTTGTTAACCGTTTGCGTGGCGGTTTGAAGATCTGTGCTGTAAAGGCTCCAGGTTTCGGCGACCGTCGCAAGGCTATGTTGGAGGATATCGCTGTATTGACTGGCGGTGTTGTCATTTCTGAGGAGAAGGGCTTGAAGTTGGAGCAGGCAACATTGGAAATGCTGGGTTCTGCTGACAAGGTTACTGTTACCAAGGATAATACAACTATCGTAAATGGTCATGGCGAGAAGGCTAATATCCAGGATCGTGTAGCTCAGATCAAGAACGAGATTGAGAACACCAAGTCTTCTTACGATAAGGAGAAGCTTCAGGAGCGTTTGGCTAAGCTCGCTGGTGGTGTTGCAGTTCTCTACGTAGGTGCTAACTCTGAGGTAGAGATGAAGGAGAAGAAGGATCGTGTTGACGATGCTCTCTGCGCTACCCGTGCAGCTATCGAGGAAGGTATCGTTGCTGGTGGTGGTACTACTTATATCCGTGCCCTCGAGGCTTTGAAGGATATGAAGGGTGACAACGCCGATGAGACAACTGGTATCCGCATCGTAGAGCGTGCTATCGAGGAGCCTCTCCGTCAGATTGTAGCCAATGCTGGTGGCGAGGGTTCTGTAGTCGTTAATAAGGTTCGCGAGGGCGAGGGTGACTTTGGTTACAATGCCCGCAAGGATGTTTACGAGGATATGCGTCAGGCTGGTATCGTAGATCCTGCTAAGGTTGAGCGTGTTGCTTTGGAGAACGCAGCTTCTATCGCTGGTCTGTTCCTGACAACAGAGTGCGTATTGGTTGATAAACCAGAGCCAGCTCCAGCTGCACCTGCTGCAGCTCCAGGCATGGGCGGCATGATGTAATAGAGTGCGTTTTTGCAACCTAAATATAACAAATAGGGATGATTCTCAGAGAATTATCCCTATTTTTTTGTTTTTTTAGCAATTGATATGCAAAAAATCGCAAAATTGTTTGGTGCTAATACGCTTTTTTTGTAACTTTGCAAGCGAAAAGAAAAGGTAATACCGACCGCAAGGTCGATGAAGATATTTTTTTGATTTGTTTTAGTAGATTAGTTTTTAAGTAGTTTGTTTTTGAAAATCGGTTGTCGTGAGACATCCGATTTTTTTTTGTGCTCATCTCAAAAATATGCTTAATCTTATGGCTAGCTCAGAAAAATGTTGTATCTTTGCAGAACAAATAGTTTTTTGAGTATCATGCATAATATTGATTGGAAAAAGGCATTGGTCTTCCTGGTCGTTATCGGAGGACTGATTTATATAACAAAGGCGGAGTTAGGAATGACTACTACGAATTCTTTCCTCACTACGCTAGGTATCTTATTGCTTCTCTTCATCGGTGATAACTTCGCACAGAAGATAGATGATGACAGAAAACGCAGAAAATTGAATGATGATGGAAAAGCTAATTAATCTCTACAAGCAATGGGCTGGCGAAGAGCCTGCTGATGTCATCAAGCTGGCAGGGCAGGGAAGTAACCGCCAATATTTCCGTATCATCAAGCAGGATGGGGATACGGTGATAGGTGTTATCGGTACGAGCCGTGATGAGGATCACGCCTTCGTGTATCTGGCTAATCATTTCAACCTCCGTCAGTTGCCGGTGCCTAAGATTCTGGCTGTGAGTGATGATGAACTCTGCTATATCCAGACAGATCTGGGCGGAACTTCGCTCTTTGATGCCATCAAGGGCGGAAGAGAGGCTGGCGGTAGATACAATCAGAAGGAGAAGGAACTCCTGAAGAAGACAATCCGTGAGTTGCCTAACATCCAGTTGCGTGGTGCACGTGGGCTGGATTGGTCCAACTGCTATCCTCAGCCGGAGTTTGATGTGGACAGTGTGCTCTTCGATCTCAACTATTTCAAGTATTGTTTCCTGAAACCGACAGATTTGGATTTCCATGAATTGAAGTTGGAAGCCAACTTCCGTCTTTTTGCGAAGGATTTGACGTCAGAAAAGATGGATTGTTTCCTCTATCGCGATTTCCAGGCTCGCAACATAATGTTAGACGAAAATGGCAATCCGTACTTTATTGATTTCCAAGGTGGCAGAAAGGGACCTTTCTATTATGATCTGGCTTCCTTCCTTTGGCAGGCTTCAGCCAAGTATTCCTTCAAGCTCCGCCGCGAGTTGGTATGGGAGTACTATCAGTCGCTGAAAAACTATACCGAGGTACCATCTGTGCGTCATTTCGTGCATCGCCTGAGTCTCTTTGTGCTCTTCCGTACCTTGCAGGTGTTGGGTGCCTATGGATTCCGTGGCTATTTCGAGCGCAAGAAGCACTTCATCGAGAGTATTCCGCCGGCTATCCAGAATCTGCGTGATCTGCTGAAGATGGGCGAGAAGGTTTTCCCATATCCTTATATGATGGATATGCTGCGCCGACTCACGGAGTTGCCGCAGTTCAAGCGCATCGAGAGTGCGGCTATAACCCGTGCTGATGGTTATAAGATTACAGATAACAATATCTACAGTGCGCATCCGCAGGATGGACCTGCCACTTATTCCAAGTATGATGGCAAGGGACCGTTGGTAGTGCGGGTATTCAGCTTCTCCTTTAAGAAGGGAATCCCTGAAGATCCGTCAGGAAATGGCGGTGGTTATGTTTTCGACTGCAGAAGTACTCACAACCCAGGTAGATATGAACCTTACAAGAAACTTACGGGATTGGACGAGCCAGTGATCCGATTCCTGGAGGATGATGGTGAGATTCTGACGTTCCTGGAGAGTGTCTATAAGTTGGCAGACCATCACGTGAATCGCTATATCCAGCGCGGTTTCACCTCCCTGATGTTCTGTTTCGGTTGTACGGGCGGTCAGCATCGCAGTGTGTATTCAGCCCAGCATCTTGCCGAACATATCCACGAGAAGTTTGGCGTAGAAGTGCAAATATGTCATAGAGAACAGCATATTGAGCAGGTTTTGCCTGCAAAACAATAATATTTAGCGTGCAAATTTGGCTATCTCGCAAAAAGTTAGTAAATTTGCACGCACATTAATATATAGCTATTTAGCAATGATGCAAGCAATGATATTCGCAGCAGGTTTGGGCACTCGCCTGAAGCCACTTACTGATCGCATTCCGAAGGCATTGGTAAGTGTCGGGGGAGAACCTTTGCTCAAACGTGTCATCTTTCAGTTGAAGGATGCCGGTTTCACTCGTATTGTGGTGAACGTGCATCATTTCTCTAAACAAATCATCGATTATCTTCGTGATAATAAGAATTTCGGTATGGACATCCGTATCAGCGATGAGAGCGAAAAGCTCCTCGAAACGGGTGGGGGGATCAAGAAGGCATGGCCATTCTTCGATCAGACTGAGCCTATCCTGATTCATAATGTGGACATCCTGAGCAATGTGGATCTGAAGAAATTCTATCAGATGGAGTCGAAAGAACTTTCAGATGATTCTTCGGATTCCGTGAAGGAGAAGGCTCCCTTGGCTGCCCGCCTTCTGGTGAGCGAACGCAAGACCAAGCGTTATCTCCTTTTCGATGATACCATGCGATTGGTAGGCTGGACGAATATAGAGACGGGCGAGGTGAAAAGTCCTTATCCTGATCTCAATCCAGAAGATTATAAGATGTATGCTTTCTCTGGCATCCACATGGTAGCCCCATCGCTTTTCCCGCTGATGGAGAATGAACCGGATAAGTTCCCCATCATGGACTTCTATCTGAAGCATTGCGACAAGGTTCGCATAGAGGGATACGTGAAGAACGACCTCAAGCTGATGGATGTGGGAAAGCAGGAGACGCTGAAAGAAGCGGAAGCATTCCTGAAAGAATTATGAATTGTAAATTATAAATTATAAATTATAAATTAGACAATATGCAACAGAAGATTATTATTTTGGATTTCGGTTCACAGACCACACAGCTGATTGGCCGTCGTGTTCGTGAGCTTGATACCTTCTGCGAGATTATGCCTTACAACAAGTTTCCAAAGGATGACCCATCTGTGATTGGTGTCATCTTGAGCGGTAGCCCTTATTCCGTTCATGATCCGGAAGCTTTCAAGGTAGATCTGAGCCAGTTTATTGGCCGCATTCCTGTGCTTGGCATCTGCTACGGTGCTCAGTTCCTCTCTTACGCCCAGGGTGGTAAGGTGGAAGCTGCAGACAGTCGTGAGTATGGTCGTGCTAACTTGGAGCAGTTCGACAAGGAGAATCCTTTGTTCAAGGGATTCATCGAGAACTCTCAGGTTTGGATGAGCCATGGGGATACCATCACTGCTATTCCTGAGGACTATAAGTGCATCGCTTCTACTGCCAATGTGAAGTATGCTGCTTATGCTTCTACCAAGCAGCCTGTATGGGCTGTACAGTTCCACCCAGAGGTGTTCCACTCTTTGCAGGGTACACAGCTCCTCAAGAATTTCGTGGTAGATATCTGCGGTAGTAAGCAGGACTGGAGTGCTGACTCTTTCGTTGAGACTACGGTAGCAGAGTTGAAGGCACAGTTGGGCGACGACAAGGTTATCTTGGGTCTTTCTGGTGGTGTTGATTCCAGCGTAGCTGCTGTTCTCCTGAACAAGGCTATCGGCAAGAACCTTACCTGTATCTTCGTAGATCACGGTATGCTCAGAAAGAATGAGTTCCGTGATGTGATGGAGGATTACAAGTGCTTGGGTCTGAATGTTATCGGTGTTGATGCATCAGAGAAATTCTTTGCAGATTTGGCTGGTGTTACTGATCCTGAGGAGAAGCGTAAGATTATCGGCCGCGACTTCGTGGAGGTTTTCAATGCTGAGGCTAAGAAGCAGACTGGTGCCAAGTGGTTGGCTCAGGGTACTATCTATCCAGACCGTATCGAGAGTTTGAACATCACTGGTAAGGTAATCAAGAGTCATCACAATGTAGGTGGTCTTCCTAAGGAGATGAACCTTCAGTTGTGCGAGCCTTTGAAGTGGTTGTTCAAGGATGAGGTTCGTCGAGTAGGTCGCTCTATGGGTATGCCTGAGCATCTGATTACCCGTCATCCATTCCCAGGTCCTGGTTTGGCTGTTCGTATCTTGGGTGATATCACTCCAGAGAAGGTACGCATTCTTCAGGATGCAGATGATATCTATATCCGTGGCTTGCGTGAGTATAAGGTGAAGTTGAGTGGTGAGGAAGCTCGCCGCGTCCTGGCTGCCGGTGTTCCTGCTGACATGCAGAATGGCGAGATTGAGGTTTCTCTCTACGATCAGATCTGGCAGGCTGGTACCGTATTGCTCTCTACCGTCCGTTCAGTAGGTGTGATGGGTGATGAGCGTACATACGAGCACCCAGTTGCATTGCGTGCCGTAACCAGTACTGATGCGATGACTGCCGACTGGGCACATCTCCCATACGACTTCATGGCTAAGGTAAGTAACGAGATTATCAATAAGGTAAAGGGCGTTAACCGCGTTTGCTATGATATCTCTTCAAAACCACCTTCGACAATTGAGTGGGAATAATCGGAATACCGATGAACAGCCACTCAAATAAAGATGAATTAATTTAAACTCAATAAGTTAGGGGATTCGTTGACGTAACAGCTTGATAGTCAATAAATCCCCTTTCTAGTATAAATTCCTCAAACCCATCATCAACTTTGGAGTCTATAGCAAAAAATAGGTGTAAAGCTATATTTTTTATAAAGTTACCTCCATAGAGGTTCGGAAATCCAATTATCAGGGAATCCCATTGCAGTCGGATCGACCTGCGGATAAGAAACGAGTAAGGATTTGAATTCATTCTTGAAGTCCAATCCATATCCCATAGAATCAAGCCAATATGCAATACAACAGGCTATAGCATAAACTTTGTTTGCATCAACACCTTCGATGTTCACCCATGCGCCACGCAAAGAGGCATTCATTTGTGGAGCGTTGGAAAGGTAACGATTCCAAAGCCGGGAGTGGTGAGCACAACAGTTTCTCAGGACAGTTACACTACGCATCCAACTTTCCAACACCTCATGCTGTGGAAGATTAAACTGACGAGCTACACGCTTCTTCAACTTCTTGTCACAGAAATTGTAATAGAGCTTTGAAAGCGTACCAAAAGATGCCAGTTCAAGCGTTTTCCATGCAGGTGGAAAAATTGGCTTGTCATAGTTACGCCTATGCTCCTTGATAAAGTCCTCCTTGCTACGTTGAAGCTCTCTGTCTATTGAGTTCATATTCTCAATAAACTTGTGTTCGTCGTCAGCAAGGCTTGTATCAAAGAACCAAAACGGCCCATGTGCCAAAGAGAACTCTTGTATAATCTTTGTGCGCAAAGCGATCTCTAATCGTTGGACTGCCTTGAACATCAAATCTCTCAATTCTATATCAAAGTTATAGAGAGCTACGGCATCTTCAAATTTACTGTTGGGCTTAAATTGATGCGTAGTTTTGTCTGCCTCCATTGGACGAAGGTATTGAACAAAACGAAAATAACTGACCTCTCCAAGAAATTTTGCAGCCTTGGATGAATCAGTAATATTCAAGCCTCTACTTTTTAGTAGTTCTATTTGTTCTAAAATAGAAAGAGCCTGTTTAGTGTATAATCTTAATGTACCCATAAAAAGCAAAAGACCCGCCCTGGTTCGCTGTTCAAATGGGAAGCGTGGCGGATTCTGTTGCTGCAAAGATACGAATAATCATTGATAATACAAACTTTTTAGCAAGAAAAATCACGCACAACTGGATTTCTTTGATATATTTATATTTAAGAATGTTAAATTGAGCCTTAAAGTCATACCCTGAGCACTTGATTACCCGTCATCCATTCCCAGGTCCTGGTTTGGCTGTTTCGTATCTTGGGTGATATCATTCCAGAGAAGGTAAGCGGCTCCGCATTTATATACGGTCTTGCGTCGACCTGTGCAGTCAGCGAACTCACTGTAGCATTAGCTTGCAGAAGCTGCTCGCTGGTGTCCCGGCTGATTTGCAATCCGCCGGAATAGTAAGCTACTTTCAAAAACACTCTTCACTCTTCACCAGAAGATCATAAATGTCTGTAGATTAAAAACTTGCACGGGTGAAGAGTGATGAAGAGAGGTGAAGAGTGGTGCGTCACTCTTCACCTCTCGCACCCCCAGTGTTTATCGGGGTTTCAGCCGATTTGGTGAAGAGTGAAGAGTAAAAAGAAGAGTGGTGCTTTTATAAAAAAAACTCCCGACGTATCGTTTTGTGCCTGGCAATGGCAGATTATTGCCCTGGTAAGGGGCAATGTTGTGCCATAGTGAGGCAATAAACGCTACAAGCCGCTTTACGCATCGGCAGTACTATCATGGCGATCTCTCAGTAACGTCTTTGCGCCTTGTAAGTACTATCGCTGTTGCTTGTAAGCACTATCGCTGTTGCTTTGTTTTTACGAAAAAAGTCTTCGGAGTAACCTTTACTTGTTGAGTGATAGAAAAAAAGACCACCATTTGAGTTGGATATTCAACTCAGATGGTGGTCTTTATTTTTATTGATGAGTACTGAGTACCTAGATGATGTACTCAGTACTTTTTGTTTTTAATAACCGTCGTTCTGCTTCAACTGCAAGTTAGCATCAAGTGCACCCTGTGGGATAGGGAGATAACGGTTGGTGGTCTTGAATACACGATCCTCAATCTTCTTGTCAGCTGCAGAAGCATTTACATTGATAGTGGCACGCATACCAGGAGCCACAGACTTATCCATGCTTACAGTACCTACCTGGCGCTCCAATGTGCAGTTCAACAGAGTCTCTGCCAACATCTTTCCACTGGCATCCTTCCAGCGTAAGATATCAGCACGGCGAATACCCTCACCTGCGAACTCAACACCACGCTCGCGACGAATCAACTCGCGAAGCTTCTCCTTGGTATTGTACTTAGCTTCATCCACATTAGGCATACCTACACGGTTACGAATCATATTCAGGTAGGTGTAAACCTGTGCAGAAGGACCGTTCAATTCATTCTCTGCCTCGCAGTAAGTAAGCAATACTTCTGCATAGCGGAAGACGATAGGCTGGCAAGTGGTGTTCCAGATGTCAGAATACTGGTTCATAGGTGCCAAGTACTTACCCCAGGTCAAACCAGTCTTTGAACTGTTGTCGGCTGCGGTGTAAAAATTGGCATTAGAAGCTCCATTTACAGTCTTGTCAAGCGAATTGTAGATAGCCTCTTTACCATTACCATTGATGTAGTCACAACCTGGATAGATGACAGTCATTGCCATACGTGGGTCACGGTTGTTGAATGGATGGGTAGGATCATAGCCAGAACCCGGCTCGTCCTTGGTCAAACCGTTTGCCATTTCATAGGTGTCGATCAAGCCGTAGCTAGGAACGATAGAAGACCAACCACCATCAGCATTGTTGTACATACGGCCGATCACATTGTTCTCGTAGTCGTTTTCTACAGCCTGTACAGCAAGGATGATTTCTTTGGAATCCTGACCTGCTACATTGAACAGGTTAGCATAGTCTGGATCCAACTCATACTGATTCAATGCAATGATCTTCTCTGCACGATCTTTAGCTGTAGCATAGTCTCCATAATAGAGAGCCTCTCGCATACGGAGAGCCAGAGCTGCACCCTTGGCGATGCGACCACGGGCTGCAGGAGTTACATTGATATCGTTTACCAACTCGTCGAGTTCCTTCTCGATATACTCCTTCACCTCCTGCTCGGTTTTACGAGGTACCATAGCTTCCTCTGCAGTAGCATAGCTTTCGATGATAGGTACACCACCATAGTTCCAGTTCATCAGGAAATAGCGGTAAGCGCGAATCCAGCGAGCCTGAGCCGTAATGTCTTTCTTGGCTGCTTCTGGCATGTTACACTTATCTATGTTAGCCAACAGCTCGTTGACGCGACGGATGCGTGAGAAGTCGTACCAGTCTCTACCGCTTGATGCGGTCACGGTTCCATTACCGATAGGAGTATAACCCTCCCAGGAGAACTGGTCGTAACCAAAGTCACTTGTACCATCCCAGTACAGGAGGAAACCATCCCAACCCCAACCGGAGTTGTACTGGTCTTGCCAATTGTTGTAACAGCCAACGAGGAACTTGTCTGCATCGTCCTGGGTTTGCCAGGTGCTGACCGGTGAAAGGGCATCCTTTGGGGCTGTATCGAGGAAATCGGAGCATGAGGTTGCCAAGAGGGCGGTCATGCCGATGAATATATATTTCTTAAGATTTCTCATGATAATATCCTTTTTAAGTTATTAGAATGTTACGCTCAAACCGAATGAGTGAGTGCGGAGCAATGGATAAGAGCTGAGTCGCTGGCTCGTTGCCTCTGGATCCACGTTGATGTCGAGATCGTCGATTGTGAACAAATTCTCGCAAGAGTAGTAAACACGTACCTTGTTGACATGGAGGAATTCGAGTGCCGACTTAGGAAGTGAGTAACCCAGCTGCAAGTTCTTCAAACGGCAATAAGATACATTCTTGAGCCAGAATGTAGAAATCACCTGACGGGAAGAGCTAGGAGAGTTTGTATTGGTGAACAATCTTGGCATCTTAGGATTTGACTTGTTGTAAGTCCAGGAGTCTCTCCAGATGGTTGCTGGGTGAGAGCTGTCGCCCACAAAAGCACCTTCTACCTCGTATGCATCGAAGTAGCGGTAAGCCTTAAACTGTCCGTTGAAGAACAGAGAGAGGTCGAAGCCCTTCCAAGCTGCGTTCAGGTTCAGACCGAAGGTCCAGCGAGGAACAGAACTGCCTGCATAGAAACGGTCGTTCTCTGCATCAATCTTGCCATCACCGTTGATATCTGCATATCTCAAGTCACCAGCCTTGAAGCTGCCACCGCCGAAAGGACAAGCACCCTTTGAGCCGTCTGCTGGCCAGTATTTGTTCATATACTCCTGTGCCTCAGCATCAGTCTGGAAGAATCCGTCAGCCTTATATACATAGTAGCTGTTGAACTCCTGACCCATAGCGTTGCGCTGGTTGTAGCCAGTACCTACGTATCCCTTACCAGGCATGCTCTCAATCTTATTCTTGTTGTATGCAACATTCAAGCCTGCGCCTACTGTCACCTCACCAAACTTATCGTTGTAGTTGAGGCTCATCTCTACACCCTGGTTGCGCATCTTACCCACATTGTCAAGATAGCTACCCAAAGCGAACTCGTAAGGTGCATCTACAGAGATCAGGATACCATCTGTAAGACGGTTGTAGTAATCAACAGATGCAGTAATCTTGTTGTCGAGGAATCCCAGGTCAACACCTACGCCCCATGTGGTCGCCTTTTCCCATGTGATGGTGTTGATCTTGTATGAACTCTGGTAGTATCCAGATGTTACCTTGCCATCGAATGCATACTTGGCGTTGATATTGTATGTATTGATAGCTGGATAGTAATCGCTCAAAGCCTCCTGGTTACCCTACTGACCCCATGATCCGCGAATCTTCAGGTTGGAGAGCCAAGACTTGGTACCCTCCATGAAAGCTTCCTCGCTTACACGCCATCCTGCAGAGAATGATGGGAAGTAACCCCAACGATGACCATCTGCGAAACGGCTGGATGCATCAGCACGGAGGTTAGCCTCGAAGAGGTAACGACCTGCAAAGTCGTAGTTAACACGGCCAAACCATGAAAGCATATTCAGCTCACGGGTATTTCCCTGTGCCTGCTGGGTAGATACATCACCGGCATTGATATCGGTAACACTATTGTTAGGGAAGTTCTTGCGGTATGTGTACCAGTACTTATAGTCGTAAGCCTCTGCATGCCATCCTGCCAAAGCACCAACGGTATGCTGTCCGAAGGTCTTGTTGTAGTTCAGCAATGCCTCGAAGGTCTTGCGCTCCCACTTATATACTCGTTCATCGTGGAAATTTGGATCGGTCTTCTTGTTCTCATTGTAAACAAAGAACTTCTGGAAGTAGTCGTAGTTCTGGTTGTCGTTTACATAAGATGCACTCAACTTAGCTGTCAAGCCGTCAAGAATCTTGTAATCAACACCGAAGAGACCTGTGAAGTTGGTATTGCGGCGATATACCTTCAGATCGTTGTCGAGCCATGCAATAGGGCTACCGTCAGAAATGGTTCCCCATGTACCATCGTCATAACGAGCGGTAATCCATGGTGCAATCAAGTTGAGCTGACGGATGATCTGGTCAGAACTACCACCTGCGTATGCAGAAGAAGGGTCGGTATAATCGTTCTTGATGTAAGCGAGATTCAGGCGGGCTGTAAGGCGGCTGTTGATCTTCATCTCCAGGTTGGTACGGCCGTTTACCTGCTCACGACCAGCGTGAGGCAAGATACCCGACTGCTTCAGGTAACCAACAGATGCCAGATAGTTTACGCTCTCAGTTGCACCGTTCACGCTTACGTTGTGGTGCTGCAAAGAACCTGTTTTGTAAGCCAGGTCGTACCAGTCGGTATTAGGGAGAGCATTGATTTCCTCTTCAGTGGCGAATTTCTTAGCCTTGCCCTCGCTTTCGAGCGCATCATTCAGCATGTGGGCATACTCGTATGAATCCAGACGGTCGATCAGGCTGGTTGGATTCTGCACACTCACATAACCATTATAAGAAACTTGAGGCTTGCCGCTCTTACCACGCTTGGTAGTGATAAGGATAACGCCGTTGGCAGCCTTGGAACCATAGATGGCAGCAGAAGCAGCATCCTTCAATACAGAGATGCTCTCGATATCGTTAGGGTCGAGGCTACTCATGGTACCTGACTCTACGCCATCAATCAAAATATAAGGAGAGGAAGAGTTGAGGGTTCCCACACCACGTACGTTGATGCTACCTGAGTCCATACCCGGAGCACCATTGGTACCGCTGATGGTAACACCAGGCATCATACCCTGGAGTCCACTCTGTACGTTCTGGATAGGACGGCTTTCCAAAGCTTTGCTATCTACTGATGATACAGAACCGGTGAGGTTCACCTTCTTCTGTGTACCGTAACCTACAACTACAACTTCATTGAGCTCCTTGTCTTCAGACTTCATGGTAATCTGCATGTTGCTTGCAGCTGTAAGAGTCTGTGGATTGAAGCCGATGTAGGTAATTGTAATCTTGCCATTAGGATTTTTCAGACTGAGGGAGAAATTTCCGTCTAGGTCGGTTACTGTTCCATTGGACGTGCCAACTTCCATCACGGTAACACCGATAAGAGGTTCGCCTTGATTGTCAACAACACGTCCTGTTGCTACTTTCTTCTGCTGTTGGATGCTGGTGGTAGGGCGGTTCAAGTTGTCAGCTTTTACCATAGTACCATTTGCAAACGCAGGAGACATGGAAGTCAGCGCACAAATCAGCAACGCTGTCTTCATTTGGTCTTTAGGTTTCATGTTCTTACTCATATTGTTTATGTTAAGAGTTGATATTTAATAAAGATTTAGTGTATCTACTTATAGTGTATCTACTTAGATCTTAATTCGAGGGCAAAACTACAAAAAAAATATGTAATCAGCAAGTAAAAATGGATTTTTTTTCTAATAAACGTGAAAAAATGTGTGTTTTTTTCAATAGTAGGGGAGTAAATGTGGCTCTTTTTCTTTTATACCTTATATTATATATAGAATATCCCCCTTAAAGAAAAATATATTTTCCCTTAAGGAAAAAAATAAAAACCCTTAAGGGAAAATATATTTTTCTTTAATGATGGGCAGGAAGGGCTTGGATAGAGTTCTTCTCAAGTCTTGATAGAAGTATTCATATCCTCTCACTCTTGTCTTCTTTTTTTTTATCCTGCAATGAAAAAAACAGTGGCTATCCCTTCTGCTCTTTCAGTAAATCGCGAATCTCTGCCAGAAGCTTCTCTTCCTGAGTAGGCTCTGGAGCCTTAGGAGTTTCAGCAGGCTTCTCTTCCTTCTTGGCGGTAACCTTGTTCACTACCTTGATGAGCATGAATACACAGAAGGCAACGATGAGGAAGTCGAGAGTGGTCTGGAGAAAATTACCGTAGTTGATGGTTGCTGCCTGAAGCTTCTCGCCACCGATCATCTCTACTGATGGAAGAGTGACTTTGAGGTCGGAGAAGTTGACGCCACCAATGAGCCATCCGATAGGAGGCATGATGATGTCATCTACTACAGAACTTACAATCTTGCCGAAAGCACCACCGATGATCACACCGACTGCCATGTCGAGCACGTTGCCACGCATGGCGAATTGCTTGAATTCATTCAAAAATTTACCCATAGTCTTTGATGTTTATAATGATTAATACTTCCCTTGGAATGATCCCTTTTTAGCTTTTCTGTGTGCGATGAAGCTTTTCTCCCTTAATATAATAAGGTGTAAGTTTCAGTCGCAACTTTCACTTTATTTTCTGGTGTCATATTCTGCTTCCTTTTAATAATTGCATTTTGCTATATGGAGTTGTCAGTATGGCATCTTAAAGTGCTAAAAATAGGTAATATTCGAGTTCTATCGCCCTTTTTTAACTTATTTAATACTCTATTCGTATGCAAAGTTAGAAAATTTTTTGTAACTTTGCGCTCGAAAAGAAGAAAAAATGCTTGATAGGGATGAAAAAAGGTGTTATCAGCTCCTTCGGATTCGCTTGATAGCTTAAAAGATATAATTTTTAAACTTTTAATTTAAATATTAGAACAATGATTAAGATTGGTATTAACGGATTTGGCCGTATCGGTCGTTTCGTATTCCGTTCTACAGTTGAGGCTGAGAACGCAAAGGAAGTACAGGTAGTAGCTATCAATGACTTGTGCCCAGTTGATTACATGGCTTACATGTTGAAGTATGATACAATGCACGGTCAGTTCGACGGTACTATCGAGGCTGACGTTGAGAAGAACGAGTTGATCGTAAACGGTAACCACATCCGTGTTACTGCTGAGCGTGATCCTGAGAACTTGAAGTGGGATGAGGTTGGTGCAGAGTACGTAGTTGAGTCTACAGGTCTCTTCCTCGCTTACGACAAGGCTGAGAAGCACTTGAAGGCTGGTGCTAAGTATGTAGTACTTTCTGCTCCTTCTAAGGCTGACGCTAACGGTAACCAGGCTGATATGTTCGTTTGCGGTGTTAACACTGACAAGTACAATGGTCAGAAGATCGTTTCTAACGCTTCTTGTACAACAAACTGCTTGGCTCCTATCGCTAAGGTATTGAACGATAACTTCGGTATCGAGACAGGTTTGATGACAACTGTTCACTCTACAACTGCTACACAGAAGACTGTTGACGGTCCATCTATGAAGGACTGGCGTGGTGGCCGTGCAGCTGCTGGCAACATCATCCCTTCTTCTACAGGTGCTGCTAAGGCTGTAGGTAAGGTTATCCCTGAGTTGAACGGTAAGTTGACAGGTATCTCTATGCGTGTTCCTACTTTGGACGTATCTGTTGTTGACTTGACAGTTAACTTGAAGAAGGCTGCTTCTAAGGAGGCTATCTGCGCTGCAATGAAGGCTGCTTCTGAGGGTGAGTTGAAGGGTGTACTCGGTTACACAGAGGATGCTGTTGTTTCTTCTGACTTCTTGGGTTGCGCTTTGACATCTATCTTCGACGCTAACGCAGGTGTTTACTTGACAGACAACTTCGTTAAGGTTGTTTCTTGGTATGACAACGAGATTGGTTACTCACACAAGGTTGTTGAGTTGATCAAGATCATGAAGAAGCACAACGGTTAATTCGTTGCCTCTTAACGATTAAGAAATATAGCCGCCCAGCATTTCTGATGCTGGGCGGCTTTTTTTCTATCTCAGATTGTCTTGATGTGAGAATTTCTTTTCGTTTTATTTTGTATTATCAATTATTTCCTTTATCTTTGCGGCATGAAACAGACGATGATTACCATATTAGGTCCTACTGCGAGCGGAAAGACGAGCCTTGCTGCAGCGCTTGCTTCCAAGATCAACAGCTTGGATGCTGCGTCGTGGGGTGGAACTACCCAGGGGGCGGAGATTATCAGCGCCGATAGTCGCCAGGTGTATCGTGGCATGGACATCGGTACGGGAAAAGACCTGGAAGATTATACCGTGGACGGCAAGTTGATACCTTATCACTTGATAGATATCTGCGAACCGGGAACCAAGTATAACCTCTTTGAATATCAGCAAGATTTCTATGATGCCTATCTCGATATCCGGAAACGGGGCGTGCTGCCTATCTTGTGCGGCGGAACAGGACTGTATATTGAGTCTGTGCTCAAGGGATATCATCTTTCGCCTGTACCACAGAATCAGGAGTTGAGAGACCGGCTGGCTGATAAGAGCCTGGATGAGCTAACGGTGATGCTGAAAGAGTTGAAGGCTAAAACGGGTTCCAATATGCACAATCGCACAGATGTGGATACAGCACAGAGAGCTATCCGAGCTATCGAAATAGAAACCTATAATCTGGAGCATCCTATGCCGGAACGGGAATTGCCTGCGGTAGATTCGCTTATTATAGGTGTCAGTATTGATCGTGATGCCCGTAGAGAAAAGATTACCCGAAGGCTGAAGCAGAGACTCCAGGAAGGAATGGTAGATGAAATCAAAGGTTTGCTAGACAGGGGAATTCCTGCAGAAAACCTCATCTATTATGGTTTGGAATATAAGTTTATCACCGAATATGTGATTGGCAAAACCACCTATGATGAAATGTTCAGAGGTCTGGAGATAGCCATCCATCAGTTTGCCAAGCGCCAGATGACCTGGTTCCGCGGTATGGAGCGAAGAGGGTTTACCATCAATTGGATAGATGCCCTGCAGCCGATGGAACAGAAAGTGGAGCAGGTGCTGGAGATAGTTAAAAGTTCTAAGTAAGAATCATGGCAGTGAATGAAAATAAGTGGGGACTCCTGTATTGTCCCCGTGGCGGTTGGCGCAGTGCCAAGCGCTGGGAAAAGATAGAAAAGGTGCTCAGGCAGCAGGGCGTGGATTACGACTTCGTGCAGAGCGAAAACCAGAAGAGCGTTGAGCGACTGGTGAAGATGTTTGTTAACAATGGCTATAAGACGATAGTGATTGTTGGCGGAGATTCTGCGCTCAATGATGCCGTCAATTGCCTGATGCAGATGGACGCTTCCGAGCGCAATGAAGTGGCGTTGGGAGTGATTCCTAATGGCTTGATGAATGATTTCGCCCGTTTCTGGGGATTCGATGACAGTAACGTGGAGCAGACGGTGGCCTGGCTTAAGAAACGCAGGGTGAGAAAGATAGACCTGGGATGTATCCGATACACCAACAAGAAAGGGGAGAAGTGCTTGCGCTACTTCCTCAACTGTGTGAACATCGGACTCATTGCTGCGATTATGAATCTGCGTCGCCAGACCCATCATGTCTTCGGTTCCAGAACGCTGTCGTTCATCTTCTCGTTTATTCTGATGATCTTCCAGCGTCTCGATTACAAGATGCATATCAAGATCAACTCTGACGTCATCAGACGCAGAGTGATGACGATGTGTGTAGGCAATGCGGCTGGTTATGGTCAGACGCCGAATGCCGTGCCGTATAATGGGTTACTGGATGTCTCGGTGGTGTATCATCCACAGATGACCCAGCTTTTCGAGGGTATTTATCTTTTTGTGAAGGGAAAGTTCCTGAATCATAAGAGTGTGCATCCTTACCGTACCCGCGAGGTGGAGGTAGAGGAGGCTTCTCATGCCTTGATAGGTATCGATGGCAGGTTGATGAATACGCCAGTGGGTCCTTATAAAATAACAGTAATTCAGGAAGTCATCAACTTTCTGATTCCTGCATAAACGCCAATGAGGGTGAGTTCTAATCGTAGAACTCACCCTCATTGGCGTTTATGCTGCGGCTTTTATCCTTTTGCAATTTTCTTGATTTCCTCTTCATTGAGGATTTTGATCTTTCTGACATTCGTTTCTATCAGACCTTCTGATACAAAGGCCGAGAGAGTGCGGATGCAGTTGCTCGTTGTCATATTGGAAATGTTAGCGAGGTCTTCACGACTCAGGCTACAGTCTAGTGTGACTCCGTCTTTAGCCAGTCCGTATGAATCATGCAGAAACAGGAGTGCTTCGGCGAGGCGGGCACGGATGTGCTTTTGGGTGAGGTTGACTGTGCGGTCGTCTGATTTTCCAATTTCCACGCTCAGGTACTTGATGAAGTAGTATCCGATCTTGTAGCTTTTCTGCAGCAGCTTCATCAGTACGGGTAGTGGAAAATGAACTACGGTGCAAGTATCCAAAGCCTGTGCTGCAGTCTTGTAGATTTCGTTTGCAAAATAAGCACGGAATCCGAAGAATTCGTTCGGTTTGATGACGCGGATAATCTGGCTCTTTCCGTTGATGCCATCCTTGAATATCTTCACTTTGCCAGTGAGAAGACACATTGCATCAGTGGGAGTTTCATCGCACTGGTAAATCATTTCTCCTTTCTTGTATTTGGTGATTTCAACATGTTCTTTCAATGTTGCAATCTGGTCGCTCTCGAGTCCGCCCCATATTTTCGAAATCTCTCGAGCTACCTTAGCTTTATTCGCATCTTTCTTCTTTTCAACCATTATCGTTCTTCTATTTATGCACTAGTTCGTTAAATCGGCTGCAAAATTACACATTTTTTTTGATATAACTCAATAAAAAACGCTAAAAATATGTTTTAAAACATACAAAAGTAAGATTTTCTAAAAATGTGTCACTTTTTCCTTTGTCTTCCCGCAAAAAAGCCGTACCTTTGAATGCAATAAATATAGTCAACAAATATTAAAACCTTAATATAGATCTATGAGTTATCTAAAATTCGAAAAGGCCCTGATGACCAACTTACAAGAGTCATTGCCGAAAGAGTTGTTAAGGACTAATCGTTCGGGCGCATATTCGTGCTCAACGATAGTGGACTGTAATATCCGTAAGTATCACGGACTTCTGGTTGTACCGGTTCCTGAACTGGACGACGACAACCATGTTCTCCTGAGTTCTCTGGATGTTACGGTGATTCAGCATGGTGCTGAATTCAATCTTGGTCTGCATAAGTACCAGGGCAACAACTTCAGTCCGTTGGGCCACAAGTACATTCGTGAGTTTGATTGCGATAAGGTGCCTACTACACTTTACCGTGTGGGTGGTGTGATCCTCAAGAAGGAGGTAGTTTTCCAGCATTATGAAGATCGAATCCTGATCCGCTATACGTTGGTTGACGGTCATTCTGCCACTACACTTCGTTTCCGTCCTTTCTTGGCGTTCCGCAGCGTGCGTCAGTTTACCCATGAGAATGCGACTGCATCTCGTGACTACTCTGGTGTTGACAACGGAATTAAGACATGTATGTATGCTGGTTATCCAGACCTCTACATGCAGTTCTCAAAGAAGAACGAGTTTAAATTCTGCCCAGATTGGTATCGTGGTGTGGAATACCCTAAGGAGCAGGAGAGAGGTTATGCTTCTAATGAAGACCTCTATGTGCCAGGATATTTCGAGATGGATATCAAGAAAGGCGAGTCTATCGTCTTTGCTGCAGCTACATCTGAAATCAAGACTACCGGCTTGAAGAAACTCTTTGATAAAGAGGTGGATGAACGTGCACCTCGCGATAATTTCTTCCATTGTCTGGTGAATGCTGCACATCAGTTCCATCGCCGTGAAAAGAACGACGACCGCTACATACAGGCTGGTTATCCATGGTTCAAGTGCCGTGCCCGTGATACATTCATTTCGCTCCCAGGTCTTACTCTCTCTATCGAGGAGAATGATTACTTCGAGCTGGTGATGCAGACTGCTATGCGCGGATACTATGAGTTTATGGAGGGTAAGCCTCTTACCACTCATATTACAGAAATCGAGATGCCTGACGTTCCTCTTTGGGCTATCTGGGCTCTTCAGCAGTATGCCAAGGAGACCTCTAAGGAGGAGTGCTACAAGAAGTATGGCCAGTTTATCAAGGATGTCATCAATTTCATCAGAGACAACAAGCACCCTAACCTGGAGTTGATGGAGAACGGCTTGCTCTATACCAATGGTAAGGACAAGGCTGTGACCTGGATGAACTCTACGGCTAATGGCCGCCCTGTAGTGCCTCGTACCGGATATATCGTAGAGTTCAATGCTCTGTGGTATAACGCTTTGTGCTTCTGTGCTGCTTTGGCTGGAACAGCTGGCGAAGAGGATGCACAGCAGGAATTGCTGGCTCAGGCTGAGGTTACCAAGAAGTCGTTCGTTGATACATTCCTCAATGAGTATGGCTATCTCTACGACTATGTAGATGGCAATATGATGGATTGGAGCGTTAGACCAAATATGATCTTCCCAGTGGCATTCGATTATTCTCCATTGTCGCAAGACCAGAAGAAGAAGGTACTTGATATCTGTACCCGCGAACTCCTTACACCTAAGGGATTGCGCTCACTCTCACCTAAGAGTGGCGGTTACAACCCTATCTATGTAGGTCCTCAGACACAGCGCGACTATGCTTACCATCAGGGAACAGCATGGCCATGGCTGGGTGGTTTCTATATGGAGGCAAGCTTGAAACTCTACAAGCGTACCCGCTTGAGTTTCGTAGAGCGCCAGATGGTAGGTTATGACGATGAAATGTCTTATCACTGCCTTGGTACTATCAGTGAGCTCTTCGATGGCAACCCACCATTCTCAGGTCGAGGCGCCATATCTTTCGCCATGAACGTGGCAGAGATTCTCCGTGCGCTCGAATTACTAGAAAAGTATCAATATTAATATAAGGAGGACGCTATATGAAAGTATTAATGTTTGGATGGGAGTATCCTCCTCACGTATTTGGTGGCTTGGCTACTGCCAACTTTGGTATCACCCAGGGCTTGCATGCCCAGGGAGATGTTGATATAACATTGTGCCTGCCTCATCCTTTCGGTGATGAGGACCGCAGTGCTTGTAAATTTGTGGCTATGAACAGTGTGCCTATCGCCTGGCGCGACGTCAATCATGACTATGTGCAGCAGCGTGTGGGCAACATCATGAATCCTGATGACTATTTCCGCTACCGTGACCACATCTATGCCGACTTTAACTATATGAACGTGAATGACCTCGGCTGTATGGATTTTGCCGGCGGTTATCCATCTAATCTCCACGACGAGATCAACAACTACAGCATCATCGCTGGCGTTGTAGCCCGTAGCGAAGAATTTGATATTATCCACGCCCACGACTGGCTGACATTCCCTGCTGGTATCCATGCCAAGCGAGTGAGTGGCAAGCCTTTGTGCATCCATGTACATGCTACCGATTTCGACCGTAGCCGTGGTAAGGTGAACCCTACCGTATATGCTATCGAGAAGGACGGTATGGATAATGCCGACTGCATCATGTGTGTATCTGAGTTGACCCGTCAGACCGTGATCAACCAGTATCACCAGGATCCACGCAAGTGCTTTGCTATGCACAATGCGGTGTATCCACTGAAGCAGGAGTGGCAGGACATCCCACGCCCAGACCATAAGGGCAAGGAGAAGGTGGTAACCTTCCTGGGTCGTCTCACCATGCAGAAGGGTCCTGAGTATTTCGTAGAGGCAGCCAACATGGTATTGCATCGTACCCGCAACGTGCGTTTCTGCATGGCAGGTTCGGGCGATATGATGGATCAGATGATTTATCTGGCAGCCGAAAGAGGTATTGCCGACCGTTTCCACTTCCCTGGTTTCATGCGAGGCAAGCAGGTATATGAGTGCCTGAAGGATAGTGATGTATATGTAATGCCATCCGTGAGTGAGCCATTCGGTATCTCTCCTCTTGAGGCTATGCAGTGTGGTACACCTACTATCATCTCCAAGCAGAGTGGATGCGGTGAAATCCTCACCAACTGTATCAAGGTAGATTACTGGGATATCCATGCCCTTGCCGATGCTATCTACAGCATCTGCCACAACGAGAGTCTCTTCGATTATCTCTCAGAGGAAGGCAGAAAGGAAGTAGATCAGATTACCTGGGAGAAAGTGGGAGCCCGCATCAAAGATCTCTATCTCAAGACTTTGGGATGGAAGTAATGTTAAATGTTTAATGTTACAAGGGCTAATCATAAAGTTCAAAGTTCAAAATTTAAAGTTCAAAGTATGAAAACAATTTGTTTATATTTCGAGATACATCAGATTACCCATCTGAAACGCTACCGCTTCTTCGATATCGGTACTGATCATTATTACTATGATGATTATGAGAATGAGCGTAGCATCAACGACATCGCAGAGCGCTCTTACATGCCTGCACTCAATGCTATCCAGGAGATGATTGAGAAGAGCGGTCAGTATTTCAAGGTTGCCTTCTCGCTCTCTGGTGTGGGTATGGAGCAGTTGGAGCTTCACGCTCCTCAAGTTTTGGAGAAGTTGCAGGAATTGAACCAGACCGGTTGCGTAGAGTTCCTCGCAGAGCCTTATTCTCATGGTCTTTCTTCTCTCGTCAACGAGGAGACTTTCAAGTCTGAGGTGAAGCGCCAGTGCACAAAGATTGAAGAGTACTTCGGCAAGAAGCCTACCGTACTCCGTAACTCTTCTCTCATCTACAGTGATGAGATTGGTGCTACTGTAGCTGATATGGACTTCGTGGGTATGCTTACCGAGGGTGCAAAGCACGTGTTGGGTTGGAAGTCACCACATTATGTATATCACTGTGCGATGAATCCAAAGCTCAAGCTCTTGCTTCGTGATGTACGCCTGAGCGATGATATCTCTTTGCGCTTCGCCAACAGCGACTGGGAGGGTTATCCACTCTTTGCAGATAACTATATGAACGACATTGCTTCCTTCCCAGAGGAGGAGCAGGTTATCAATATCTTCATGGAGTTGTCGGCTCTTGGTATTGCTCAGCCATTGTCAAGCAACATCCTTGAGTTTATGAAGGCTTTGCCAGAGTGCGCTAAGCAGCGTGGCATTACTTTCTCTACTCCTACAGAGATCTGCAAGAAGATCAAGTCTGTAGGCGAGATCAATGTACCTGATACATTGAGTTGGGTAGATGAGGAGCGTGACGTAAGTTCCTGGCTCGGTAACCCAATGCAGCGCGAGGCTTTCAACAAGCTTTATAGCGTAGCTGACCGTGTACGTATCGCCAATGATCCACGTATCAATCTGGACTGGGATTATCTCCAGGCAAGCAATAACTTCCGCTTCATGACCACCAAGCCTAGCAACGTAGGTCTTGACAGAGGTATTTACGCCAGCCCATTCGATGCATTCACCAACTACATGAACATTCTTGGTGACTTCATCAACCGAGTAAACGATCTCTATCCTGCTGATGTAGATAATGATCAGTTGGAGGGTCTTCTTACCACCATCACCAACCAGGATGAGGAAATCGAGATGAAGGACAAGGAGATTACCCGTCTCCAGGCTAAGATCGAGAAGATTGAGAAGGAGGTAGCAAAGCTTCGTGCAGAGAAGTCTGAGAAGCCAGCTGCCAAGAAGACTGCTGCCAAGAAGGCACCAGCCAAGAGAACTACAGCCAAGAAGGCAGCTGAAAAGCCTGCTGAGGCTGCAGAAGAAAAGTAAGCTTAGAATTTAGATTACTCATAACTTTTAGTCCCCCTTGCGGCTCGTGTTGAGCAGTGAGGGGGACTTTTTGTATTCTTCAGTTTATGGGGAAACGGATTGGCTTGATTATAGTGTTCCTTGTATCTTGATGAATTTGATCAAGCTTCAAGAAAAAGAATAAGCTTGAATTACATGATTAAAAAAAGGCTGTATCCGGAGGATAAACCTCCAAGATACGGCCTTTAATCTGATATAGAGTGTGTATGTATGTGATGGTAATTCTATTAATAACCAGGATTCTGGTCAGCTGAACTTAACTGGTCGTTGGCATCGATGGCAGCCTGTGGGATAGGGCGCAGAAGCTTCTCGCCTATATACTGGGCTGCCTTATCTCCCATTTCGTAGTTATACTTGGTGCAACGCTCAACCAATGTCTTGGTTCTGCGGAGATCCATCCAACGGGCACAGTTACCGAAGTTCTCACAAGCGCTCTCGTCAAGAATGTTGTCGATGGTGATTGTGCCTGTAAGTGCAGCAAGACCTGCACGCTGGTGAACTTCATTGAGGCGGGCCAATGCCTTGGTGTTATCGCCGGCCTTGAGGTAAGCCTCTGCTGCTACGAGATACATCTCTGGCAATGTGATGATATGGATATCGCGATAGCAGGTATTCTTCTGGTTAGAAGCAGTCTGGCTGTCATCAAACTTCTTGCAAGGATTTGAACCGTAAACCAACTGCTGGTTGTCGTAATAATCCATATCCTTGCCATCCATATTCTGTGCCTCCTTGGTCTTTGAATCCATCGGGATGCGGTAGGTATTCGCTCTGTTGGCTGAATCTTCTGCCTTCCATGCAGCAAAGTCTGCATCAGTTTCATACCATGCAGAATAGTAACGGGTTACAGGATATCCCTTCAGACTCTCACCATTCTTATACCATGTCCAGTAGCCTGTGCCTGCGGCATTGCCCTTGTTTACATCCGGCAATTCCTTCATAAAAGTTGCATCGTAACGCAGGTCACCCTTCTGGAAGCAATGCAAGGCATAGAGAGTTGGTACATAACTGGAAGTTGTTGCCTTGATAGGATCCTCGGCTCCACCCAGATAGTTGCAGTAGTAGCCGCTCCATTCAGTACCACCTGATGTGGTATTATTGGCTGTAGCCAGATCATATTCTACATCCCAGAGGAACTCTGCGTTATCATCGCCAGAACCATCTGCCTTCCAAAGACTGGCAAATGGTGTGGTCAACTTTCTGCCTGCAATTACCTCATCGGCAAGAGAAGCTGCCTTGGCAAAGTATTCCTGCTTGCCGAGGTCCCATGCTGCTGAGAGATAGGTCTTGGCAAGGATAGCCTTGGCTGTTTCCTGACTGATGCGGCCGCCACCCTTGGTTGCTGTTGATGCCTCGAGTACGTTCTTGCTGATGACATCCTCCAATTCGCTGATGATGTATGCATATACGTCTGCAGCAGAAGACTTAGGATATCCGGTTTCTGCAGAAGTTAGGAAATCCTTCATCAAAGGCACACCTCCGAAATTATTCACCAGCAGATAATACTCGTATGCTGCCAGGACACGTGCCTCGCCAACGAGCTTGTTCTTCGTGGCATCATCTACTTTAGCACTCTGTGCATAGTATGACACAGAGTTGGCAGCACGGATACCTGAATAGAGATAAGTATAGAGATTCTTGATATCACTATTCTCAGGAGTCAAGGTCTCGTAAGTATTCAATGGCTCGTTCATCTTGTTGCGGGCATCAGCATACATATCTGTACCTGCTGAGAAACAGCTGGTGAACAGAGGTGCCGCATAGACGTCTTGCAGACGCTGATAGGCGTCGTTTACCAAAGTGTTGAAACCATCCTTGGTAGCGAATGTTTGCTTGTCGCTTACATTCGACTTGTTTTCTGCGTCCAGAAAATCGCTACAGCTAGTCATGGTACCCATGCAGCAAGCAGCGAGAGCTATGCTATATAATATCTTTTTCATAATTGTTTCCTTTAATTATATATGAAGTTTAGAACTTGATAGGATGAAGCTTAGAACTTCAAATTTACACCAAACTGATAGGTTACAGATGCTGGACCACCATTCTGCAGATTCTGTGAAGCCCACTCAGGGTCAAAGCCCTTGTAGTTGGTGAAGCAGAATGGGTTCAGGATATTCATATAAACACGAAGGTTACGAATACCAGCTTTGCTCACTACATTCTTTGGCAAGGTATAACCCAAGGTGATGTTCTTAACCTTGGTGAAAGAGGTCTTCTGATACTGGAAGCCTTCTCCCTTGGCTGAACCCTTGTCGCCGAAGTAACCACCCATGGATGTATCGCTGTTGTTTGGATAAGGATACTGTCCGTAATGGGTCTCTGTGGCGGTTGTAATCTCACCTGTCTCATGATTGATGATCGGTGCTCCTGCAGGGATGTAGTAATCCAGCTGCATGTGAGCATTACCACGGTCGCTATACTTCATAAACTTTTCATGGAAGTAGCTTCGAGACCAGAATCCGCTCTTGGTATAGAACATAATAGAGAAGTCGAAGCCCTTGAAATAGACATTGGTAGAGAGACTTCCTGTCCAGCGTGGATCGGTGCAGCCATAAATCTGCTTATCGCTGTCGTCAATCTTGCCATCGTCGTTCCAATCGTTAACGGCTACCTGACCTTCATACCACTTATACTTACTGCCATATCTCTCGTAGAACTCCTTCAAGGTATAGTGCTTGTCACCATTCATGGTGTGCATAGTTACACCCTTGTCAGTAATCACTTCGGTGTGGGTATAGTCGCGGAGCACGTTCAATGGCTCGCCGATGAACCAGTTGTTGGCTACCTCATCTACCTTACCGTTACTCAACTCCTTAATCTTGTTCCAGTTGCGGGCAAAGTTCACGTTGGCACTCCAAGAGAAGTCCTTCTTGTTAATAATGTTGAACTGCAAGCCCAACTCGATACCTCTGTTCTGAACAGAACCAACATTGAAGGTAGAAGTCTTCTCACCAGTTTCCAAAGGCACAGAACGAGACATAATCTGACCATCTGAAAGACGGTTATAGAAGTCGGCAGTTACATTGATGCGATTCTTCAGGAAACTCAAGTCGAGACCGAGGTCAAACTCCTTCACTTTCTCCCAGATAAGGGCGGTGTTAACCAATCCGTTAGGATGATAACCCTGTACTTCTGTACCATCGATGGTGACATAGGTAGGACCAGTGGCAGAAGCGATGGTTACATAATCGCCTACATTGTTATTACCGGTAACACCATAAGAAACACGGAGCTTGGTATTGTCGAGCCAAGAACTGAACTGCTTCATCCATGCTTCATCAGAGATACGCCATGCCGCAGCTACTGATGGGAACCATCCCCAACGGTTGCCGTCGGCAAAACGTGAACTTCCATCGGCACGGAGTGTAGCTGTTGCCATATATCTTCCCTTGTAAGAATAGTTGGCACGGAAGGCGAATGACTCCAAAGATGACTCGTTGTATGTGCTGGAAAGATTCTTGTCACCGCTGGCTGAACCCAGATTGTGGAAGGTGGTATGGTCGTTGGCGATACCCTTAGCTTCCTCATACTGATATTCCGTATTGCTCTTGTAGAGTGAGAAGAGAGCCATGGCACCAATGTTATGGTCGCCGAAAGTCTCGTTGTAGTCGATCTGGTTATCCCAGGTCCAATCCATACGAGTGGTGTTACCCACAGAGGCAAAGTTAGTCTTGTTCTTCTGATAGTAGGTAGAACCTACATCGTTGCCCTCGTTGATACCTGTGGCATAGAAGATGCCCTGGCGCTTGTGAGAATAGTTAGGAGAGAAAGTTGTGGTAAACTTCAATCCCTTCATGATGTTGGCACGAAGATACAGGTTACCCATCATGGTGTATTTCTTGGTCTCATTGGTATAGTTACCATCATAGAGGTCAATCAATGGGTTGTATGTAGAGGTAAACTGTGCATCAGAACCAAAAGCTGCCTTGGCTCCTGGGTTAGGAATCAAGTTGCCGTCTGTATCTGTAGGAGATACGAATGGGTTGAAATAGAATGCGTTTACGTATGGAGAGTAAGTACCATCTGTACATACATCCTCTGTTCTGCTCATAGATAAGTTAACAGAGAAACCTGCATCAAAAATCTTGGAAAGCTTGGCATCCATGGATCCCTTCAGGTTGAAACGCTCATAGTCGTTGCCTTTGAATACGTTTTCCTCGCCCTGATAACCCATACCTACGCGATAGTTTACCTTATCAGTTGCACCTGCAGCACTGACGAAGTGGTTCTGCTGAGCAGCTGTGCGGGTTACCATCTTCTTCCAGTCGTAACCGTCGAAGCTTGGATCCATCATCAACTCGTAAAGCTTTGAATCCTTGTAGCTGGTTCCTCCCTTGCGGGTCAGGAAGGCTGAATTCAAGTCGGTATTCTTGATGATGTAGTGTGGATGTCCATCGGCATCAACACCCTTGCGGCTAGAACCGTCATAGCTCTTTCCGTCAAGCGTTGTATATCTGGCAAAACGGTAATCCATAAACTCGTTGGCACCCATCATTTCTGGCATACGTGCTGTCTTCTTCACACCATAATATCCATCGTAAGAGATGGTTGCCTTCTGTGCCTTATCTGCACCCTTGCTACCCTTAGTGGTAATCATGATGACACCGGCAGAAGCACGGGAACCATAGATGGCAGTAGAGGAAGCATCTTTCAATACGTCGATACGGTCGATATCGTCTGGATTCAAGAAGTCCATATTGTCGCAAACTACACCATCAATCACATAGAGAGGCTGAGCCTGCTTGTTAATGGAAGCTTGACCACGAACCTGGATATTGAAGCCTGCACCTGCACGGCTACCCGACTGGGTGATGTTGACACCCGGCACAGAACCCTGCAAGGACTCTGCAAGATTGGTTGTACCACGAGCGGCAATCTTATCTGAATTAACAGAGGCGATAGAACCGGTGACATCTCTCTTGCGCATAGTACCATAACCAACGACAACTACCTCATCGAGGGCTTCGTTGTCATCTTCCAGTACGATGTTCCATGATTTCTGACTTCCTACTTTTACCTTCTTTGGCTTGCAGCCGATATAGCTGAAAGTCAATTCTGTATTAGGATTCGCATTTTGGATGGTGAAGTTACCATCGAGGTCGGTAATACCACCGGCCTTGCCGCTTTGATCTGTAATGGTTACACCTATCATAGGTTCGCCATTAGCATCCTTTACGGTACCCTGGATTGTTTTTTGTGCAAATGCAGTAAAACAAACCGAACTCAATGCTAGTGCCATGCTGGCACGTCTTAGTTGTTGATACATAATGATGTTTGTTTTGTAGGTTATTATTTCTTGTTTATTTGTTTTGGTCTATTGAAATTTACTTGCGATAAGTATTCGTGTTTCATTTTCGTAAGATCATTAGGAATCTTTGATTTTTGATATGAATCTTTGATTTCTGCCACAAAAGTACTAAAAATTATTTAATCAGAACGATTTTTAATGAAAAAATACACGTAAACGTTTGCGCAGAAAATATCTACGTCTTAGTGCTTTTATAGCTGGTGGGCAAAAGAAGAAGGCTGCATCTTAAGGATAAACCTAAAGATACAGCCTTGAATGATTAAGCGGTATTTTTATATAAAATTCTGATTGATAGCCTAAATATGCTCTTTTATTTATGAGTTCTTTGAACTACTCAAAATGAATCCAGTCGATATCGAAGAAGGCTGCATCGTTTTTCTTGGCGGTGCGGGTGTTGAAGAAACCGAGTTTCGCACCAATCCACTTGCCTTCGCGCACAGTAAACGGATTGCCTATCTTGATAAACTTCTTGCCATCCAGGCTGTAGCTCCATTCTGCGATAGCCTGTATCTGGTTGGCGATGCCCTCGCTATGAACCTTTACGCGGAGCCATACATCCTGAGTGGCGATGCGAGATGAAGGAATGTCATCTACGGCATATTTCACAGTGTAAGGCTGTGGTTGCTTGCTAGTCTTGATGGCTACTTGCTTCACCACTTTCTCTGCCTTTCCCTTTTCTGCCTTCTCACAGGTTACATATTGCAAAACAACGCCTTCGTCCTTGGTATCAACAAATTTGAGTGCAGCATAGTCCATTCCCTGCATAATCATGCCTGCGCTTTCACCGAGAATCTTATCATTCTCCTTATAGGCTTCTGTGCGGTTAGGGATAAACTTCACTTTTGCTGTGGCTGTGAAGTTCTCTGTAGGGAGCTTCTGAAGCAGGAGGTTAGGGAGATCATATAGATTCTTCACATCCTCTGCCTGCTGTACGCCATAGAGACGCAGCTTCGATTTCCTGGCATCGCAGAAGTACCAGTACTGACTGTAAGGGCCATTCCACTGCCATTGCAGTCCGAGATCTACGCTGTTGAAATCATCTGACTCCTTAGGCTGGAAATTGCCGCTTGATGGCAGGTTTGGCTTCTTCCATTGCTGAACTGGATCTCCGCATCCGTCACCGTCCTTGTCGTCTCCGATAACGAGCCAGTCGTTTACCCATCTGGCTGGTTGCAGATGAACCACACGACCATAGGCGTGCTTATCCTGGAAGTGGAGGAACCAGTCTTCTCCGTTCTGTGTATCTACCCAGGCTCCCTGGTGAGGACCGTTTACTTTCTTGTTCTTTCCTTGAGCCATCCCCACATACTCCTCGTATGGACCGTATGGATTCTTGGAACGCAATTCTACTTGCCAACCGTATTTCACTCCGCCCGCAGGACTCATGATGTAATAATAGCCGTTGCGCTTGTAGAACTTGGAGCCTTCGATGGTAGGCTGGTCTTCGTGCCCATCATATACGATGCGTGAAGGACCGATCACCTTGGTTCCATCTGGTGACATAGGAGCTACGAAGAGCACCGATTTGATGCCGGCTCTTGAACCTGCGCAGCCATGCGAAAGATAAGCCTTGCCATCCTCGTCCCAAAGAGGGCAGCAGTCGATAAGACCTTTTCCCTTCATCACCCAGGTGATAGGTTCCCATGGACCACGAGGATCTTGTGTCTTGGTCATGAAGAGACCCTGGTCTGGGTCGCCGCAATAGATGTAGAACCATCCGTTGTGATAGCGGATAGACGGAGCCCACACATAGTTGCCATGCTGAACTTTCTTGCGCCAGTCCAAGTCTGTGCCCTGATACTCAGGCAATACAGGATAGTCATCGAGTAGGGCAGCACCGATAATCTCCCAGTTTACCAGGTCTGTACTGTGCAGAATCTGCAAGCCTGGGAAACACTGGAAGGAGGATGAGGTCATATAGTAGTCATTGCCCACACGGCAGACATCCGGGTCGGAGTAGTCGGCGTCAATTACTGGATTACGGTACATTCCGTTCTTCAGGTTAGGATTCCATGTCTTGGATGGAGCCTGTGCTTTTACGCTTAGAGAAGAAAGAGGAGTGCTCAGTGCCATTGTTGCAAGAACACATACAAATGATGATTTGATATTCATTGTTATTACTGATAAATAGTTGGTTACTTATTTTGCTACGTATTTTTTGTTGTTGTAAACGTAAATACCTTTATTGAGTCCTTTGATATCTTCAGTTTGCGAATTGTTTCTTACAACTCGTCCGCCCAGGTCGTAAACATGATGGTCTGCTTCCTTTCTGGCTGTAGTGATATTCCTGATGCTCGTTGCTACGGCATTGCATTGGTCATCCCATGACGAATCAAAATCCTTGAGCCATAGAGACCCGCTGCTGACCGTGATTTTGGAATTATTCTTGAATATCAGATTATCCACAAAGCGGATATCTATTCCTTTCTTTGCTGAAATCTGCACATTGTCAAGTGTGATGTTTCTGATATGGCTTTCCGGACGGCCTATCAGGAAAATAGCATTTCCCGCACATACATCTGTGGTCTTTACATTCTGGAGCAAGATGCCGTTGTAGGTTGGGGTCGTGCTATCTACTGCTCTTGCATTCTCCTTATCTACCAGTGGGTCGCTATTATACTTCTTGTCGTAGAAGCAATCCATAGAGAATGGGTTCTTCACTTTGGTCATGGTGAAGTTGGTGAACCTGAAGTCTTCCTCGCCACCACCACGGAGGGTACCATCCGAATTAATTCCTGTCTTGAGGCGGATACCGGCGGTAGTACCATTCATCGTGATATTGTCGAACCATACATGTTTGATGTTATGGGTATAGCTGCCGATGGATGCACCATGCCCAGTTCCGAAATAGCAATCCCATACATGAATGTACTGTGCATCATTGTCGCAAACCACGTTATCATCTCCATTACTGATATTGCAGTTGTAGATGTTGACGTATGGTCCCCAGATGGCAACACCATCCGTATTATGAGAAGCTTTGCCTTTTCCTATTTCTGAGGCAGGCTCACTGATTGTAACGTCGTGGATGGTGGCATGGCTGGCCTTTCCACCATTACTGATGGTGATGTTGACACCTGGAGTGTTCTGGATCTTGAAGTTGCGAAGCAAGAAGCGCTTGCCCTGTTCGAAGCGGATCATTGCTCCAGGGTTGAAGGTCTCTTTATTCTCCTTTGCAAGCCACCAGCGGGCACCCTGTCCGTCGATGACAGATGTTTCTCCTTCACCTTCTATGATAATATCCGTGATGCCTTTTCCTCTGTTTTTGCAGCCAATGAAAACAATCTTGCTGTTTGGAGCTTTGCCGTATTCCACTAGTTTTAATGTAGCATTAGCACTTACGTGGAGGATGGTTTTCGACTTGATGCTCAGCACTTCTGTCTGGCTTGTCATCTGGTCTTTGCTGCCAAACATCCATGTACCGGCTGGTATTACGACCATACCGCCAGTAGCAGGGACTGCATCAAGAGCTTTCTGGATAGCTTTTGTGTTGTCTTCTGCGGATGTAGAGGCTCCGTAATCCTTGATGTTGAACGTATTTGCCGATGTGATTTCCGGCAGCTGTGGCAATTCCACGGCAGTCCAACCTTCAGGTGTGTTCTGTGCTTTTTGCTCAGCAGCCATACCTGTAAATGTCTGTGCCTTGCTCAGGTAAGGTACAAACATAAGTACTATGAGTACAATGTTTCTGATCATTCTTTTATTCATAAATTTTTAGGCTTATATTTCTGAATCGCAAAGTTACAATATTTTTGCCGATTACTGATGCTATCATAATATAAATAATACGAAAACGATTACGCTTTTAAAAATTATTCTCCTTTCACAGTCATTAGATTGTGCTTATAATCAGTTGGTTAAGTGTGAAAGGAGAATTCTGCACCCCAATAGTACTATGGCAATCAGGGGAAACGACAAAAGAACCAACTGCACTTACCACCGCACCATTTACCTTGAGCTGAAACAACAATAATAATCAGCAGAAAGGACTATTAATGTAAGGAGAAGGCAACTTAGTCTAAAGGAGAAAGCAACTATCACAAAAGGAATAGAAAAGGCTTCTTTGTATCGGATGACCCGGGTCATCCATATAGATGACGGGAGTGAGCCATATAGATGACCCGAGTCATCCATATAGACGAGCTTAGGCATCCATCCGATAAATCGTCTCTTTTCGCCTTCCACTATCTATCCCTCATCCTTCTGGCTACTATGCTTCATCCCAACATTCATAATAAAAACACCCACTATTCACTATCAAGACGCTCACTATTCATTATCCACATCGCCATATTTAAGCTTAGTCATCAATTACTATCTCAAAATAAAGTGATTTTTCCTTTCACACTTAACTCTCTTATGTTCAGCACAATCTACATTCCGTGAAAGGAGATTTATTATCCACCTTAAATATTTTCTGCAAATTTATCCCCCTAAAAAATGGTGGATTCAAAAAAGTAGTACCTTTGAACCCGCTTAAGAAAAACAAGTCTGATAGCATGGTGTCATAGTTGTCAAGTTCTTCCTGTTTAGACTTGCTAACTTCGAGAGTAGCTGCTTGCGCATAAAAAAAGTGTAATGCTCAGTATTAGAGCATTACACTTTTAATATTACGGTATGAACTTGTTCTATTCTACAACAATCCAACGTGGATCTCCGTAGTTCTGATACTGAGAACGGAGTGCATTCTTGATGGTGAAGTCGCCCTTGGCAGCATCCTCCCACAACTCTGTTGAAGAAGCGCTCAACTCATCACCTATCTCATAGCCAGAATTCCACTTCATATCGTTGGTATAGAATGTACTGGTTATATCCTGCTGACCCTTCATACTTACACCCTTGATGGTTGTATCGTCTGCAGCATAGAATGGACCAATCAAGCAGTTGCTCATGATAACCTTGGTATCTTTGAGCTTGTTGACATCGAACATTGATTTGCCTGTCTGTACGCTGTTGTAGATTGTACAGTGATCCAATGTGATATTCAGTTTCGCCTGTTTGGTATTGATGATAGCACCAGCCTCAACACCTGTGATGGTAGTGTTAGTAATGCTGATGTCTGTAAGCGTCATCTTGGTCTGGTCTTTTGCATTGATCACACCATAGCTACCGATATTGCTGATAACACAGTTGTTGATGCTTACCTTACCCACCTTGCATTCACTCTTGATGCTCTGGAAGCGGATAACACCACGTGTATTAGAGATGTTACATTTCTCCATTTCGATTGCCTCAATGTTATTTGAACCTGAGATGTTCAAAATATAATTGTCTTTCTTGTTTTTGTTGACAAGATTGAGGTTGTAGAAGCGGATAACGCCACGATCTGTATCACTGTCAAACTTAGCACCTACGACGTTGAAGGTTGGTGTGTTGTCACCGGCAGCACCCCAGAAGTAAACACTCTTGATATTGGCAGGGATGGTAGGAACCTTGTTCTTTCCGTCTGCGTCAAGTGGTGTCTGGTAGTTCAATCCCTGTGGGAATACGATGACAATCTTGTCGTTCTCGGCATTTGCCATGATGTCGTTGATGTCATCATTCTCAGAAAGAGTGATGATCTGATAGCCCTCTGGGAATGCTTCGTTAGTCTTGAAGCTGTAAGTACCGCGTACTACATCGCCATTCCAGAGCTTCACCTTATATGAAGTGTTAGCCTCCAAGCCTCTGAGAGTAACCAGGCCAGCAGCTACTTCTGCAGCTGTTACATCCTGCTTCACAGAATCCTTGTCCTTGTAGATATATGCAGCATCAATCTGCTTGCCAGCCTTGAATGCTACATCTGCAGTATAGGTTCCTGGTGTAACATCTGTGATGATCTGCTCAGACTTGGTCTTGAAGCTATACTTATCCAGATACTTCCAGTTGGATGTCTTGCCCTCATCGTTCAAGCCACGCATACGGATGTAGTACTTGGTAGAACCCTGCAGGTCATAGATGGTATCTGGAGTAGAAGTCAATTCCTTGATGATGCTTTTGCCATTGGCGTTTTCAGCAACTTCATTGTTGAGCGTATCAGTACTGATTTCTACGATGTACTTTGTTGTATTTGGCATCTTCTTGAACTCTATGCCTACTCGATCGTCCTGAGGAGTTACACTCAGTGAGGTGGTATGGAAGAGTCGGTCGTAAGATGCATCTACGTCCCAATCATTCTTGTCAGTACAAGAATTGAAAGAGATGGCAGCCAGGAGCGCTGTGGCTCCTAAGCATACCTTTTTAGTTATATTATTGATTTTCATATAATATTCTGTATTTCTGAATTCTTGTTACGATGATTACCAACCGTATGAGTTCTGAAGTGTACCGTTAGAATCGGCGATGGTTGAGTTACCGATAGGCATGATGTAGCGGTTCTTCACCTTTACGTCGTCACCTACGAGACCATCGCTGATAAGAGGTAATGCTGTATTGACAAACTTGTCTGTGCCAGATGTGAGGCTAGCCTTTCCGAATGAATCCTGGCTACCCTGGTAATCGGCAGCAGTCTTGCCTTCTGGCAGACCATACCATGTTACACTGCTCATATCAATCTGAGTCTTTGCCTCATCCTTATAGTTGAAGTAGAGCTTAGTCTGATACTTGCCTGCCTCAAGGTCTGCGATATACTGCTGCTTGAACTCCTTGATCTTCTCAACCAGGAGATTCCAGCGGATCAGGTCGTACTTACGGATTGTTTCACCTGCAAACTCCCATGCATTCTCCTGAACGAGGGCGTCAAAGAAATTATCTGCAGTCAGAGCATCTACGTATGCGGCAGCCTCTGTTTTGTGGTTTGCATCGAAAGCACGGGTATGTACTTCCTTCAATGCCTCACGGGCTGTAAGACCAGCATCACCGGTATAGTGAGCATCAGGACCACCAGCCAGCTCATTCAAGCACTCTGCGTAGTAGAGCAATACCTGAGAGTAGCGCATCTTGACAGGGTTGATACCTGTTGTGTGCTTAGCAGTAGCCTTCAGGTTGTTTGCAAGCCATGAAGCACCCATCTTGCGGGCATCCCATTTACCGACATAGATTTCGAATGGGTTGTTACCCTTCATATTCTCCTTGGTTACACTGTTGTCGTCATCCTTGATTTCGATATTAGAGCAAGTAATGTCACGACGTGTGTCATTCTTGTCGAATGAATAGAGGAATGGAGCTGTGAGCTTCAGTTTACCTGATGAGTTGCCGTAACCGAACTTGGTTGTAACGCCGCTAAGACGTACGCCAACTGTGTAGCCTAACTCGCCACTTACATTCTCACCCAGAGGAATCTCGAAGAGGTTCTCGTGGTAAGACTGGTCGAGCTTCAACTGGTTTACAAGCTCCCACTCATTCTCGAAAGATGGATTCAGAGAGTGAGTACCATCAGTAATGAGTGCTGTCCAGTGGCTGAGGGCACGCTCAAAGAGCGCCTTGCGCTCTGCTGCACCTGGGCGCTGGGTAGGGTAGGTTGCATCACTGTAAGATGCTGTCTCATATCCATCCTTTGCCTTTTCGCGGATTACATATCCTGCACGGGTCATTGCTATCTGAGCCAAGAGACCATGTGCATACCCCTTGGTTGTATGCTCTGTTGTATAGCCTGTAACCTTGTCAGCCCATGGCAAGTACTCGATAGCCTCGTCGAGGTTGTTCATCAAGGTGTCCAATACTTCATCACGATCTGTCTTTGCCATATATGCATTAGACAAGTCTGACTTGCTTGACTCCAACTTCAAAGGAACATCACCGAATGTACGAACCAGGTCGAAGTAAACCATGGCACGCAAGGTAAGAGCCTCACCCAGATAACGCTTCATGGTGTTTACCTCTGATTTGCTGCCTGAGTTGAGCAATGGGCTCTGGCGGATACCCTCAATGCAGAGGTTAGCGTCCTCGATAACCTTATACATGTTGGTCCACACCTTGTCAAGGTTGGTAAAACCAGGATCTACGTTGTAGTTCATCACACCACGATAGTTACCTGTAGCGTGAACGGTGGTATTGTCAAGAGCATCGATGAGCTCGCAGTCGGTATTCAGTCCCATTACGATACTGAAGTCCTGTGCGTATGTACGGTCATCAGACAAGCCACCATATATCTTATTGATTCGCAAACCTGTGTAGTAAGTAGAATTGTACACAGACTCAGTGTTCAGCTCTGATGGTGAAGTCTTATCCAGGAAATCTGAGCAAGACACCATGCTGAGCATACCCATAGTGAGTGCGAATGATGAAATGATCTTCTTCATATCTGTATTTATATTCTGAAAAGATTAATTAAAATGTAACGTTGATGCCACCTACGAATGTGCGGCTCTTTGGATAAGCTGCATAATCGATACCTGGGCACATTGGGTTGTTCTTGCTGCTTGTATCAACCTCAGGGTCGTAGCCCTTGTAGCCGGTGATGCAAAGCAAGTTGTAACCGGTAAAGTAGATTCGTACATTGCTGATGTGCAATGGAGCAATCCATTTCTTAGGGAATGTATAACCTACTGTTACATTCTGCAAGCGAAGGAATGAAGCATCCTCTACAGCATAATCAAGAATGACCATCTGTGATACGGCTGCTGGGTTCCAGATAGACTTGCCCTGGTTGAGCTCGTTCAACTTGTTCATCACGCCTTCTGTACCACCATACTGGGCGATGATGGTAGGACTTACGCTTTTACCGAGGTTCAAACCTGTTGCAGGATCAATCCATGTATAACGATTCTCAAGACGGAAATCATCTACGAGGTTGTACTTCTTGTTTGAACCTGAATAGAATGAGTTTGCCAACTTGGTACCATTCACAATCTTGTTTCCAAGAGAGTAATTGAAGAAGACATTGAAGTCGAAGTTACCTACGTGTCCATCGAATCCGAAACCACCAGTAGTTGTAGGAACGGTATTGCCAAGACGTTGCTTCAATGGTTTGCCATCCTCATCGCACTCTACCTTTGGACTACCAGGATAGAGACCGCCGAAGAGGGAAGAGCTGTTGTCTTTTACGCCATCAGCCAAAGCCCACTTACCTGTACCGAGGAGAACGAGATCGCCTGTTCCTGTTGCTGCATCATAAACAGTATAGAAACCATTGGTCTTGTAACCCCAGAGTTCGCCAAGACGACCGCCCTTCTCGATACGGAAGTCTTCGTACTTAGAGATGGTTGAACCACTCCAGTTACTGCTCTGCCATGAACCTTCGCCAGCCAGGTCCTTGATGCTGTTCTTGTTGTAAGATACATTGAAGTTGAAATTCAAACCGAAGTTCTTCTTGTCAACGATCACAGCATTGAGAGCCAATTCCACACCCTTGTTTTCGGTCTTGCCGAAGTTCTGGAACTGATAGCTATAACCAGTGTTTGAAGGGATGGTTGTACGCATCAGCAGGTCCTTGGTTGTATTCCAGTAGAAATCCAGAGTACCATTGATGCGGCCATTGAAGAAACCGTAGTCGATACCGAAGTTACGGGTTACTGTTGTCTCCCACTTCAAGTCTGGATTGTAGAGATATGAGCCATGCTCGAGCATATCGGCACGGTTCTCCGCCCAGAATGGTGGCTTTGCGGTGTTGCTAGCCATAGAGTATGTGGTAGAAAGCAGACCTGAGTTGATACGGTTGTTACCCGCAGTACCGAAGCTCAAACGAGCTTTCAAGTTAGAGAGCCAGCTGGAAGTACTCTTCATAAATGCCTCATCAGATACACGCCATGCCAAAGCCAGAGATGGGAAGAGACCCCAACGGTGATTCTTTCCGAATTTGCTGGAACCATCGGCACGCATGGTGAATGTTGCCAGATACTTGTCTGCAATAGTATAGTTCACACGACCGAAGAAAGAGAGAATGTTCTCTTCTGCCTTGATGTCACTCTCATTGTTGAGAGGAGTACCTGCTGCTGTGTTTGCCAAAACCTCCTGGATAGTCATAGATGTTGGATATGCTACAGATGTGCTGGTACGTGAAACATCCTGGCTGCTGCTCCACTCCTGACCCAAAAGTACATTGAGGTGGTGGTTATTGAACAACTTGGTATTGTCGTATGTTACAGTATTTGCATTACGCCAGTTCTTGTTCTGCAAACGAATGAACTGTGACTGTGGCTGACCATTGAAACCATACTTTGAGTTGGTTGTTGCATTAGAACCCCAAACCTGATCGGTATTGTTGTACTTCCAACCATAGCCGAACTCACTACGGAAAGTCAAACCCTTGAATGGCTTCCAGTTCAAACCTACGTTGTAGTTCTGTTGGAAACGCTCCTGATATTTATAGGTATCAGTGATACGCTCTACAGGGTTGCGCTCAACAGATGTTGAGTTTTCTTCATCCTCATCAGCGTCTGTGAGTGGATAAACTGGCCAGAACTTTACGGTGTTGGCTACAGTAGAGTTAGCAGCATTGCTTTCATTAGTGTCGGCACCACCATTCAAGCCATCAAGTTTGGTATAAGCCATACGGGCATTGAAGTCGAGAGTCAACCACTTGTTCAAGTTGGCGTTGATCTTGGCATTTACATTGTTCTTTGCATAGCCAGAACCAAGCATGATGCTCTTCTCATCGTTATGAGAGAAACCTACATTATACTTAATGTCCTTGGTACCACCGCTTACGCTTACATTATACTGCTTCTGGTTACCAGTGCGTCCGAATACCTCATCCTGATAGTCAGTACCCTGTACAGACTTCCAGATGTCGAGATCGTCGTAGTCACCATAGTTTGTTGCTCCGTTCTCAAAGAGAGCGTATGCAAAATTGTAAGGATCAAGAGTCTTGATCAGTTTAGTTACCTTCTTCAATCCGAAAGATGCATTGAAGTTTACCTGAGTCTTGCCTTCAGAACCGCTCTTGGTTGTTACGATGATGACACCGTTGGCACCACGAGCACCATAGATGGCAGTAGAAGAAGCATCCTTCAAGACATCGATGCTCTGAATTTCGCTAGGAGCGATGTCGCTGATAGAGCTTACAGGGAAGCCGTCAACGATGTAGAGAGGTGAATTGTCCTGTGAAAGGGAACCACCACCGCGCACGCGAATCTTAACGTCTGCATCTGGTGAACCTTCAGATGTGGTGATGTTTACACCTGCCATCTTACCAGTCATCGCCTCGCTTACGTTAGATACCGGAATGTTAGCAATCTGCTTGTCGCTGATAGATGAGACAGAACCCGTAAGGTCCTTCTTTCTAACAGTACCATAACCGATTACTACAACATCATTGAGGGTTGTGTTGTCATCCTCAAGCTTGATGTCGATTGTTTCTTTACCTGCAACGCTTACTTCCTTCGCTTTCATACCAATGTATGAAACCTTCAGTTTCTTGCTCTTGCCTTTTAAGCTCACTGTGAAATTACCGTCAATGTCGGTCACGCCACCATTGCCAGCTACACCTACCTCCATGACAGATGCGCCGATGATTGGCTCGCCCGTATTGTCAGTAACAACACCCTTTACAGTTTGCGCAGAGACGCTTGTTACCATGAACATGAGCGCGCCTGCAAGCGCAATTTTCTTTCTGTTATAATTACCAGACATACACTTATAGGTTAGATTTATACTATGTTTGTTTATTATCTGTTTGTTTATTCTTTGATTTTGTATTTTTAAGTAGAAAACTATTGGCAATTTGGAAAACAAATTGTATTGTGACCTAGTTGCATTGTTAGTTTCTGTGTGCAAATATATTAAAAATAATTGGATTTCATTTACTTTTGTTGGGAAAATCGTACGTAAACGTTTTCTTTTTTGCGTTTTTTATTGTGAAATTCTTTGAAGGAATAGGTATGAGCTAAATTAAAGTAATGCGTCCTAAAAGAACAAATGTATCGTCTTACTGATTATTTTTGACGATTTTGTTCTTTTAGGACGCGTCACTTTTTTATTTCACAGCCAGTCCCTGCTGTTCCATCTCCAGGCTTGCCCAGATGAATGGACCTACACCTTTGGCGTCATTGTCGCGGATAGGCTCGCTGATGTAATACTCGAAACTGCCATCACGCTTGAAGTTTGGCTTCTTGACGTATGGACCAGGGCCAGGACCCAGACCGCTTACTTCGCAGCAGCGTGTCAGACTGATAGTCTTGTCTGGATTAACCTTGATAAACTCCTTGATGATTCCATTATATGCCTTGACACCCGCATCACGGAACTTCTCGCTGAGATAGCCCTTGCGATAGCCCTTCAGCAGAACGTAGGTAAACATACTGGATGCAGTACTCTCCAGGTAGTTGCGAGGATCCTTCACATCCATCACGTCATACCATACACCTGTCTTCTTGTCCTGGTACTTCAATACGCTCTCCATAGCCTTGTTCAAGAGAGTAATTACTTCGCCTCGGCGTGCATAGTCTTCAGGCATAGCCTCCAGACACTCGGTCATTGCCATCACGTACCATCCCAAAGCTCTTGCCCATGTGTGCTGGCTCTTGCCGTTTTCCTTATCAGCCCAGAACTGCTGATGAGTCTCGTCCCAGGCGTGCTTCCAGAGTTGAGTCTTCTCGTCGTATGTGCGATAATCGGTTTTGATGATCTGATCTACAGCGTCGTCTAGAATCTTCTTCGCCTTTTTGGGTTTGAGGTTCTGTACGGCATAGTTGCAGTAGAAAGGCAAGCCCATGAAGATTCCATCTAGCCAAACCTGATTGGCATAGATAGCCTTGTGCCAATATACGCCTTCCTTGGTGCGAGGCTGGTTCTGGAGTTGCTTGAAGAGTGTCTTCAGTGCCAGTTCATTGCCTTTGGTAGGGAAGAGGTTCTGCATGCGGAGGATAAACTTGGCTGTGCGTACATTGTCGAGATTGAAATCCTCGTACTTGTAGCCGGTGATGTTACCCTTCTCATCTATCATCTTTGCCGGATATTCCTTCAGATATTCGAGGATGCGGTCGTGGTTGGCTGCATCTCTTTTCTCCTTATAATATAAATAGGTGTCGAGCATACCTTCCATCTCGATTCCCATCACATAGCTCCAGCGTGGCTTCTTTGGACTGAAGTCGAGGTTATAAGGGTGAGGGGTGCGCTGCATTTCGCTATGGGTAAGCCACTCGGAGTAAGTCTGGTAAGGGCGATCTTCCTTGTTGAGTACAAGCGATCCGTTGATGGTGAGGTTGTCAAACTTCACGTTCTTGGTCTTGCCGGTAATCTTCACCGGCTCTTTCTGAACACCGTTGAAGTTACAGTTCTTCACTGAAATGTCGCTTACGTTCTCTACCTCGTTTCTACCAATGATGAGCACGCCATAGTTGCTCTTTTGGCAAGTTACATCTTCTACGCTTACATTCTTTACGGTAGGTTCGAATCCGCGGTAGCAGATTTCCTTTGGCTCATAGTCGAGATTGATTTTTACTACAGCTTCCTTGCACTGACCGACTGTAATCTTGCGCATGTTGATGTTCTGGATTATGCCACCACGACAGTTGTTGGTTTTGATGCGGAGAATGCGTTCCAGATGCGGTGAGTCCATTACGCAGTTTTCTGCATACACGTTCTCACATCCTCCTGAAATCTCAGAACCTATCACTACACCACCATGTCCATCTTCCATCTTGCAGTTGCGGATGATGATGTTTCTGGATGGTTGGTTCCAAAGTCTGCCATCGTTGTTGCGGCCACTCTTGATGGCGATACAGTCGTCACCGGTATGGAAGAGGCAGTTCTCTATGAGTACATTCTCGCAAGCCTCTGGGTCGCAGCCGTCTCCGTTTGGACCTTCATTGTAGATGGTTACCCCGTTTACTGTGATGTTCTTGCAGAGTAATGGGTGGATGACCCAGAATGGTGAGTTGAGCAGCGTTACATCTTTAATAAGGATGCGCTCGCTGCGTACGAAGTTGATGAGCTGTGGGCGAAGACCCTGTCCGAGTCCAAACTTGCGCTGGTCGAACTCCACTCCGTCTTCAGCCTGCTTGAGGAGCTTGGCACGAGAGCCTAGATTCTGAGCCTCCTTAGTGATTCCCTCTTTGTAGCCGAACATAACCTTGCCTACCATCGGCCACCAGGTTTCGTTGCTTCCGCCGCCATCAATGGTTCCCTTACCGGTAATGGCGATGTCTGTAGCCTTGTATGCGTAGATGCATGGCGAGTAGTTCCAGCATGCCAGTCCTTCCCAAGAGGTGCGAACCAATGGGTAGAGCTTGGTATCGAATACAAAGTGGAGGGTTGCTCCCTCTTCCAGAGAAAGCTCTACATGACTTTTCATTTCGATGGCTCCTGTGTTCCAGGTACCTTTAGGAATGATAACCTTTCCGCCGCCCTTCTTGGATACGAGGGCGATGAGGCGGTTGATGGCTTTCTGGTTTTGAGCCGCCGGGTTGGTCACTTTAGCGCCAAACTTCGAAATGTCGTACTTCTTAGCCGTAGTTTCGAGTTTCGGCAACTGAATGCTCTGCTCAATACGCTTGTATTCTTCGTCGTTCCATCCTGATGCATAAGTACATACAGGAATGAGCAAAGCCAATAGTAATGTCTTGAATAATCGGTTCATTGCTTGTTTCAGAGATTAATGAATAAAAATTTTGTTTGTTGTATTTGGTTGCAAAGATACATAAAAAAAATATATTTCCGATAGTTTTTTAGTTAAAAATTTGGCTGTTCTAACAAAAAAGTGTATCTTTGCGGTGAAATTTAACATTATTAATACTTCAAATAAAGATTCGCCTATCGATTTAGACATTTACTTAATGATAAAATAAGGATTAAGAAATGAGAAAACTCAATCAAATGACAGATGAAGAATTGGCCTTGGCTTACGTCGAGGGCGACAATAAGGCTTTTGACCTATTGCTGTCCCGCTGTGAGGTAAAGCTGTTTTCTTACATTCTCTTTGTCGTACATGATGAAGAGCTGGCGAACGATATATTTCAGGAAACTTTCGTAAAGGCGATTGTCAAACTTCAAGAAGGGCAATATTCGCCTAATGGTAAGTTTGTCTCATGGCTTATGCGTATAGCTCACAATGTAATTGTCGATGGCTATCGTGATGCCAAAAATCTGCTTTTTACCGACCAGCATAACGATAATGATCTTTCTCGTCTGAAGGGAGATGCTGTGACGGATAGTTTTGTGGAGAAGGAAATCGTGCGCAACCAGGTGTTGAGCGATGTGAGACGGTTGGTGGATTTTCTGCCTCCTAACCAGCGGGAACTCATATATATGAGATTCTATCAGCAGTTGACTTTCAAGGAGATTGCTGAATTGACGAATGTGAGTATCAATACGAGTCTGGGACGTATGCGTTATGCGCTTCATAACCTACGTCGTATGGCGAAGGACTATCACATCAGCTTGCAGCTTGACTAAACTTTCCGCTGTTTTATCAGCGGGAAGTTTAATCTTCTTGCTACTTCTATATCGTTGGTTCAGGGCGTATTGGGTAATTTCAACCATACAGGTCGAAATTCTTTAGTCCTCTTCCTTTTTCAATTCTTTCAGATTGTGAATAGTTGCACAAGGATCTGAACTCTTGAAGACGTAGCTGCCACTCACCAGTACATCGGCTCCAGCCTGTACGAGTCGTGGGGCAGTTTCACCCTGTACACCACCATCTATCTCGATAAGTGCATGGCTGCCGCTCTCCTTGATGAGCTTACGTAGGCGATGTACCTTCTTGATGGTGTTTTCTATAAACTTCTGTCCGCCGAATCCAGGGTTCACGCTCATCAGCAGCACCATATCCACATCGCAGATGATATCTTCCAGGACATTTACAGGAGTAGAAGGATTGAGTGTTACGCCAGCCTTCATACCAGCAGCATGAATCTGCTGGATAGTACGGTGTAAGTGAGTGCATGCCTCGTAGTGCACATTCATCATCATGGCACCAATCTTGGCGGTTTGCTCAATGTATTGCTCTGGGTGTACAATCATAAAGTGTACATCGAGAGGTTTGGTGCAAACTTTTGCCACGGCTTCCAATACAGGAAAACCGAAGGAGATGTTGGGCACGAATACACCATCCATAATATCCATGTGGAGCCAGTCTGCTTCACTCTTATTGATCATTTCTACATCGCTCTTCAAGTCAATGAAATTGGCTGAGAGGAGAGAAGGGGAAACCATTGTCTTCATCTTTATTTCTTTACTTTGATTATATGTTGCAATCAGTTGATGAAATACGCCTTGCAAGATTCATTCTTCTTGAATGCGCGATAAGTGTAAGCCATCTGTTTGATGAAATAGATGGTCTTGGCAGATGGTCTCATCTCTTCGGAAGTAAATAAATGCTTCATAGGCATATTTTTTATGAATTGATTAATACTATGCTGTTTCTGATTGGCATCGGTTATGGGAATGATTCCTCATCATGATGCTTATATATTCATAAACGATGACCTTGTGGTTTTATTATATCTGGTGCTTATATTTTTTTGTGAATAGTACTCCGATTACTTATATATAATAAGGTGTAAGGGGAAAAAGAAAGAGAAAAATAAGAAGAAAATAACTTTTTTCTATTAAAATGATTATTTTTTAGATAAAAAGTTTGCTATTTCGTAGAAAAAGTGTAATTTTGCAATCGGTTAGTTGTAGTGACTATGCCAGTAACAAATTATAATTAAAAGAAACAAAATAAAAAATTAAAAATATGATGAATTCGTTTGTATCTACAGCATGGTGGTGGCGTAACTCAAGATCTAGAAAGTCGTGAGTCGAGTACCCGTGTGGATGCAAATCCAAATATACTAAGGGCCTGCCGTAACTTACGACAGGCCCTTTTTACATATCTGGGGAGTTTCGGAAAATGATTCTTACTTGAAAGAGTATTAACAAAATAAAAATATATAGGAGAACAGGATTATGGAAATGAAGAATATCTTGAACAGAATGTTGAACCACGAGGAGTTGACCCGTGAAGAGACCAAGAATATTATCCTGGGAATTACTCAGAGTGAGTTTCCCGAGGAACAGATTACAGCCCTGCTTACTGGTTTGCAGATGCGCGGTGTGACTGTAGATGAACTTCTCGGTTTCCGTGATGGTATTTTGGAGACTGGTGTTCCTGCCATTCTCAATTGTGACCGATATATCGATGTTGTAGGAACTGGTGGTGATCGCAAGAATACTTTCAATATCTCTACTACCTCTTGTTTCGTCATTGCTGGTGCAGGATATAAGGTGGCTAAACATGGTAACTTCGCTGCAACTTCGGTGAGTGGTGCTTCCAATGTTATCAAGAATCACGGAGTACAGTTTACTGATGATCTTGATAAACTCAACCGTTCTCTCGATGAGGCTGGAATCGTTTATCTTCACGCTCAGCTTTTTGCCAAGGCAATGAAGTTTGTGGGTCCTATCCGCAAGGCACTTCAGTTTCCTACCGTCTTCAATCTCCTGGGACCTTTGGTTAATCCTAGTCAGCCAAAATGCCAGTTGCTCGGTGTTGCCAACCTCGACCAGATGCGTCTCTATAATCAGGTTTACCAGAAAATCGGCATAGATTACGGAATCGTAAACAGTATTGATGGTTATGATGAAATTTCACTTACCAGTGATTTCAAGGTTACTACCAACAATTACGAGAGAATCTTCAAACCACAGGACCTGGGCTTCGGGATTGCCAAGCCTGAAGAGGTAAGAGGCGGAGCTACCGAGCAGGAGGCAAAGGATATTTTTGATGCAGTGCTCGAAAATCGTGCCCTGCCAGCGCAGAAGAATATCGTGCTCGCCAATGCAGCCTTCGGCATCCAGGTGATGGAGAAGGGAAAGAAGAGCATCGATGAATGCGTGGAGATTGCACGCGAAAGCATTGATTCTGGAAAGGCTCTTGCTACATTCAAGAAATTCGTGGAACTCAATAGTTAAGGAAAATGGATATTTTAGAAGAAATCATCGCTCACAAGAGAATCGAGATGGAACAGCGTAAACGCTTTATCCAACCCCGCCAGATGATTACCCTCACTGAGCAGAAGATGCAGGAGGATGAAGGATGTGTTCCGGGTGGAAGCATGAAGGAAGCGTTGATGAAGTCGGAGACTGGAATCATCGCAGAGTTCAAGCGTAAATCTCCTAGCAAAGGATGGATCAAGGAAGAGGGAAAGGCCAGTATCATTCCTTTAAGCTATCAGCAGAATGGGGCAACGGCGCTGAGTATCCTCACAGACATAGATTACTTTGGTGGCTATGATGAGTTTATCCAGGAGGCTCGCCATGTAGGTGTAACTCTACCTATATTATATAAGAACTTCGTGGTAGATGAATATCAGCTCTTGCAGGCTCGATATTGTGGAGCTTCGGCGGTGTTGCTGATTGCTGCCTGTCTTTCCAAGGAAGAATGCAGAAATCTGATGCGAATGGCTCATCAGCTGGGATTGGAGGTTCTTTTGGAAATGCATGGCGAACGTGATTTCGAATATGCAGAGTTGGAACCGGATATGTACGGAATCAATAACCGCAACCTCGGAACCTTTGTGACGGATGTGGAAAACAGTTTCCGACTGTCTGAAATGCTTCCGAAAGATGTATGCAGAGTGAGTGAGAGTGGAATCTCTCAGCCCCAGACTGTTCTTAGATTAAGAGAAGAAGGTGGATTCAGGGGGTTCCTGATGGGTGAGCAGTTTATGAAACAGGCTGAGCCTGGAGAGGCGCTCGCTCAATTTATCAATCAATTAAAATCATAGGCAGATGTTAGTAAAGGTTTGTGGAATGCGTGAGCCTGAGAATATAGAAAAGGTGGCTCAGCTAGGGGTGGATATGATGGGATTCATCTTCTACCCAAAGTCACCGAGATTCGCTTCTCAATCTGTGGATCGAACGGCTGCAGATAAGAATGTTTGCAGAGTGGGTGTCTTTGTCAATGAATCTGCTGGATTGATTTCTGATAAGATTCATCTGTTTGATTTGAATGCCGTGCAGTTGCATGGAAATGAGAGCCGCGAACTCTGTGAACTGCTTCATAAGCAGAATGGCTTGTTGAAAGTTATCAAGGCTATCAGCGTTTCCACAGCCGGGGATATCCAGAAATATAAGGAATACATTGGCGCTGTTGATTACTTCCTTTTCGATACCAAGTGTAAAACGGTGGGTGGAAGTGGTCAGCAGTTTGATTGGCAGGTTTTGGAGAATTACGATGGTGATGTTCCATTCATCTTGAGTGGTGGAATAGGGCCGGAGGATGTAGAGAGAGTCAGGAACTTCCATCATCCAAAGTGCATCGGAATCGATCTGAATTCGAAATTCGAGTTGAAGCCGGGCTTAAAGGATGTGGAGAAGTTGAATACATTTCTTGAAAATATAGAAAACAAAGAGATAAAAAAAGAGTATTATGAATAAGATAAATGCATTGTTTGCAAACAATAAAGACCGCAAGCTTTTGAGCTTGTATTTCTGCGCAGGTTGCCCAACCCTCGAAGGAACGGGTGATGTGATTAAGGCGATGGAGCGCAAGGGAATAAATATGATAGAGGTAGGAATCCCGTTCAGTGATCCTCTGGCAGATGGACCTGTCATTCAAAGTGCTGGTACTAAGGCTTTGAAGAATGGAATGACCGTAAAGAAGCTCTTCGCTCAGTTGAAGGCCATCAAGAATGAAGTGCAGTTGCCACTCGTGCTGATGGGCTATCTGAATCCTATCATGCACTACGGAATTGAGGAATTCTTCCAGAGTTGTGTAGAAAGTGGTGTGAGTGGAACTATCATTCCTGATCTTCCATTTGATGATTATCTGAAAGTGGTAAAGCCTATTGCTGACAATTATGATATCCGCGTTATCATGATGATTACCCCAGAGACAAGTGAGGAGCGTATCCGATTCATAGACGAACATACTGACGGCTTTATCTATATGGTCAGCTCCGCCAGCATTACGGGCGCCCAGAGTAGCTTCGGCGATGCTAAGTTGGCTTATTTCAATCATATCAATGCTATGAATCTCCGTAATCCTCGTATGATTGGTTTCGGAATCAGTAACAAGCAGACTCTTACGAGTGCACAGGATAACGCAGCTGGTGCCATCATTGGTAGTAAGTTTGTGACATTACTCAATGAAGTAGGCAATCCAGACCAGGCACTCGACCTGCTTTTCGAAGCATTGAAAAAATAATTCAACCTTTTAATTTTATAGGAAAGATGTATCAAGTTGACGATAAAGGATTTTTTGGAAAATTCGGAGGAGCTTATGTTCCTGAGATTTTATATAAGTGTGTAACTGAGCTTCAGGAGGCTTATAAGCCTATCATAGAGAGCGAGGAGTTCAAAAAAGAGTATTATGCGCTCCTGAAGGATTATGTTGGCCGCCCTTCACCTCTTTACTTTGCGAAGAGAATGAGCGAAAAGTATGGATGCCAACTCTATCTGAAGCGTGAGGATCTGAATCATACCGGTGCGCACAAGATTAACAATACCATCGGTCAGATTCTGATGGCAAAGAAGATGGGTAAAACGCGTATCATCGCCGAAACCGGTGCCGGACAGCATGGTGTTGCAACTGCCACCGTCTGTGCCTTGATGGATATGAAGTGTGAAATCTTTATGGGTGCTACCGATGTGGAGCGCCAGCATACCAATGTGGAACGTATGAAGATGCTGGGTGCCAAGGTGAATCCTGTCCGTACGGGCAATATGACTTTGAGTGATGCATGCTCAGAGGCTATCCGCGACTGGTGCTGTCATCCACAAGATACTTTCTATATCGTAGGTTCCACGATGGGACCTCATCCTTATCCTGATATTGTGGCTAAGATGCAGAGCGTAATCAGTGAGGAGCTGAAATGGCAGTTGGAAGAGAAGATTGGTCGCGATTATCCTGATTACCTCATCGCTTGTGTTGGTGGCGGTAGCAATGCTGCAGGCACCATCTATCATTATATCGATGATGAACGGGTTCAGATCTATCTGGCTGAGGCTGCCGGTCATGGTATTGATACCAATTACACGGCTGCAACCATGCATTGTGGTACAGAGGGAATCATTCACGGTGCCCGTACGCTTGTGATGCAGACAGAGGATGGACAGATTGAGGAAGCCTTTACCATCAGTGCCGGTTTGGATTATCCGGGTATTGGACCTATGCATGCAGACTTGGCAACAAGAGGCAGAAGTCATGTACTTGCCATCAAGGATGATGAGGCTATCTATGCCGGTTACGAACTGACTCGTATGGAGGGCATCATACCTGCCATTGAAAGTGCTCACGCTGTGGCTGCCTTGAAAAAAATGAAGTTCAAGAAGGATGACGTGGTAGTATTGACCGTTTCTGGTCGTGGTGACAAGGATGTAGAAACCTATTTGAGCCATAAGGAAATGGCTGGAGAATATGGAAATTTCTAAAGTATTTTAAAGCTTTTGCCCTTTCAGGGCGACAGGCTTACACTCATTACTACCCAGGGTGTTACCCTGGGCTAGGAGCTTCTGCCCTTTCAGGGCGTGTGGGTGTAATTAGTTAAAGTTCAATCAATAAGAAAAAATGGCTAAGTTTAATTATACGACAGTAACTCGCACGATTCTCGCCGACCTCTATACGCCTGTGGGAGTTTATATGCGATTGAGAGATATTTACCCCCAGTCGGCTCTGATTGAGAGTAGCGACTACCATGGTTCTGAGAATTCCCGTTCCTTTATAGGTGTACATCCATTGGCTAGCATTGCCGTGAGTCATGGAGAGGTTATCAAGACTTATCCTGATGGCAGTGTTGAAAAACAGCAACTTCCAGCTTTTGGCGAAGGAAAGGGAGAAGATTGTAAGCTCGCCATTTCGAAAGCTTTCAATGAGTTCATCCAAAGTTTCCATGTAGAGGGAGAGGGGAAAAATTTCTGTGGACTTTATGGATTCACGACCTTTAATGCAGTACGCTACTTCGAGAATATCCCTGTAAAGGATACCACGATGGCAAAGAATGATGCGCCGGATATCTATTATATTATGTATAAGGACATCATCGTGTTCGATCATTTCAATAATACGATGCAACTTATCGCTTTGAGCGAACAGTATGGCGAAGAGGGAACAGCTGATGATGATCAGGCTTCTGCGGCAAATAGGGCTGTCGGCAATGCTGAGTTGGATGCATTGATGAAGGCGGTGAACAAGGCAAATGTGAAGCCTTATGATTTCCATCCGGTAGGCGAAACAACCTCTACTCTTACTGATGAGGAGCACAAGGCGAATATTCGCAAGTGTATCCAGCATTGTATGCGTGGCGATGTGTTCCAGATTGTGGTGAGCCGAAGATTTGTGCAGCGTTACGAGGGGGATGACTTCAAGCTCTACCGTGCCTTGCGTAGCATCAATCCATCACCTTATCTCTTCTATTTCGATTTTGGTGGCTTCCGTATCTTCGGTTCTTCACCTGAAACTCATAATCGTATTGTAGGAGAGAAGGCTTTCATTGATCCTATTGCAGGAACGACCCGACGAACGGGTGATATGGAACAGGATAGAAAGGCTGCAGAATTCCTCCGTAATGACCCGAAGGAGAATGCAGAACATGTCATGCTTGTGGATTTGGCACGAAATGATTTGAGCCGTAACTGCCACAATGTGAAGGTGGATTTCTATAAGGATATGCAGTTTTATAGTCACGTGATTCATCTGGTGAGTCGTGTGAGCGGAACATTGGATCAGAATGCTGACCATATTAAGGAATTCATTGATACTTTCCCTGCTGGTACCTTGAGTGGTGCGCCTAAGGTGAGAGCGATGCAGATTATCTCTGAATTGGAGCCTCACAATCGTGGCGCTTATGGTGGATGTATCGGATTCATAGGACTGAACGGCGATTTGAATCAGGCTATTGTAATTCGTACCTTTATCAGCCGTAATGGCGAACTCTGGTTCCAGGCTGGAAGTGGAGTTGTGGCGAAGAGCAACGACCAGTATGAGTTGGAAGAGTGTAATAATAAACTAGGAGCTTTGACTAAGGCAATTCATATTGCTGAGAAGCTTTAGGTAGTGAAAGATGAAGAACGAAGAGTGAAGAATTCATGTGCTTCAAGTAAACATTAAACTCTAAACATTAATAAGATGAAAATAGTAATCATAGATAACTACGACTCCTTTACTTATAATCTTGCCCATTTGGTAAAGGAGTTGGATGCTGAAGTGACGGTGTTCCGCAACGATCAGTTTCAGCTGTCGGAGCTTGACCGTTTCGACAAGATCATATTGAGCCCAGGACCAGGTATTCCTTCGGAGGCTGGACTTCTGATGGATGTGATCAGGAAATATGCAGGCAGAAAACCGATGCTGGGAGTTTGTCTAGGTCATCAGGCTATTGGTGAGGCTTTTGGTGCTAAACTAACCAATCTCTCTGAGGTTTATCATGGAGTAGCTACACCTTGTACTCAGTTTGGTAACGATCCTATTTTTGAAGGATTGCCTAAGCGTATCGAGATTGGCAGATATCATTCCTGGGTAGTAGATAAAAGTGGTTTTCCTGATTGCCTGGATATTACGGCTGTAAGTGATGATGGTCAGATCATGGGTCTCAAGCATAAGAATTACGATATTCGAGGCATTCAGTTTCATCCTGAAAGTGTGCTGACACCTGATGGGAAAAAGATGATTCAGAATTGGTTAGAGCTTTAGTCCTTTGGGGCTAAAGCTTTTTCTTTGCATCTTGAAATGTGTGATGTTGCGATGATTGTTAAAAAAAAAGAGTTTGATGTCCTGAAGGACACCAAACTCTTTTTTACTTTTTATATAATGAACTCTAATAAGAGAACATATAATCAAATATTATAAATCCCAAGCTACAGCACTTGCACCAAGTACAGCTGCAGAACTGCCATCAAGAGTAGAAACAAGGAACTTAGCCTTGCCCTTGTAAATCTTGAGCACGTTCTTGTCGTAAGCTTCCTTCAAAGGCTTCATCAAGAGGTCACCTGCCTTGGTGAGACCACCGAAGAATACGAATGCCTCAGGAGCTGAGAATGCTGCGAAGTTAGCGCAAGCCTCACCCAGCATCTTGCCTGTGAAGTCGTAGATGCGCTTAGCCAGAGCATCACCCTTGCTGGCAGCAACGCTGACATCGTAAGAGGTAATCTTTTCTGGATCCATCTCGCGGAGCAAAGAAGGCTCATCGCTTGTTTCCAGGAACTCACGTGCGGTGCGAGCTACACCTGTAGCAGAGCAATATGTCTCCAAACAGCCTCTTCTACCGCAGCCGCAAACACGACCAGCCTCGCCTGGAACCATGATAACATGACCCAACTCACCTGCGAAACCATCGCTTCCATAGAGCATCTGACCATTGATGACAATACCAGAACCTACACCTGTACCGAGGGTAATATCAATGAAGTTCTTCATTCCACGAGCAGCACCATAGGTCATTTCTCCAAGTGCAGCTGCGTTGGCATCGTTAGTAAGAGCTACAGGAATACCGAGAGCTTTGCTGAACATATCAGCCAAAGGTACAACGCCATCGTGAGCCCAAGCCAAGTTTGGAGCAAACTCGATAGCACCCGTATAGAAGTTTCCATTAGGAGCACCAATACCCATTGCCTTGATCTTTTCGATACCGCCTACGGTCTCGATGATTGGCTGGAGTGCCTCTACAGATGCCTTTACATAGTCATCTACCTTATCATAACCACCAGTTTTGATAGCTGTTGTTGCCTTGATTTCGCCACGAGCATCAACGATTCCGAACACAGAATTAGTACCGCCGAGGTCTAAACCAATAACGTACGGTTTTAATGTATTTTCAGTCATGTTACTTTTTTAATTAGTTAGAATTGTTTATTTATGCTGCAAAGATAATGAATCCTTTTGAAAATATCAACTTTTTCTTGTATAAAAAAGTATAATTTTAGAAGTTTTGGGCAAAAATATTGCAAATGTGCCCTTTTTTTTGTAACTTTGCCCGCTGTTATAGAATAATGTACGAAAAATGAGTTTAGCATTTCCAATAGAGATAAACATCCTTGACTTTATATTCAAAGGAATTATCATCGGAGTGATTGCCTCTGCCCCTATGGGGCCTGTAGGCATTCTTTGTATTCAGCGTACGCTCAACAAGGGACGCTGGTTTGGGTTCGTCACGGGCATTGGTGCTGCGTGCAGTGATATCGTATATGCACTCTTCACGGGTCTAGGTATGAGTTTCGTAATGGACTTTGTGAATAATGCGCAGAACAAGTTCTACCTGCAGATTTTCGGTAGTGTATTGCTGCTGGTGTTCGGAATCTATTGTTTCAAGAGTGATCCGATGAAGAATATGCACAAGTCGAGCAATAAGCAGGGTACTTTATGGCATAATGGAATAACGGCTTTCCTGGTTACCTTGAGTAATCCGCTCATCGTGTTTCTCTTTATGGCTACCTTTGCACAGTTTGCCTTTGTGGTTCCGGATATGCCGCTAGAGATGGGTATGGGATATCTGAGCATTATGTTTGGTGCCTTGTTGTGGTGGTTTGGACTCACTTGGCTCGTCGATAAGATCAGAGGTAAGTTTGATACTAATGGAATCCTTATCATCAATAAGGTGATAGGAAGTATCGTGATTATTTTCTCGATCATCGCTCTTTTTGGAACGATGTTTAATCTTTATCATTTACCAGAATTTTAAGTTATGTTTGTAGCACAGAAATTAAGAAAAGAAAGTATTGCAGAATACCTTTTATATATGTGGCAGATAGAGGATATCATCCGTGCCTACGGATGCTCGCTGCCGGTGATTAAGAAAAACTATATCGAACGGTTCGATTTCACTCCTGAGCAGAAAGACGAGGAACTCGATTGGTTTGGAAATCTCATTCGTATGATGAATGAAGAAGGTAAGCGTGAGAGCGGGCATCTTGACATTAATAGAGTGTTGTTGCAGGATGTCATCGATCTGCACGGCAGACTCCTTCAGAGTTCGAAGTTCCCTATTTACAATGCTGAGTATTACAAGGTGTTGCCTTTTATTGTAGAGTTGCGCAATCGTGGTGATAAGGATATTAATGAGGTTGAGACCTGTCTTGATGCACTTTACGGAGTAATGATGCTCAGATTGCAAAAGAAGGAGATTACCCCTGAAACAGAGAAAGCTATCAAGGAAATCTCAATCTTCGTTGGATTGCTCAGTGATTATTATATCAAGGATCGTACTGAAGGCTTGAAGTTTGAAGATGACGATATGTAATCTGCTGGCGTAACAAGTGTTTTTAGTAATTAGAGAGTAGTATTTATTTTTTTAGGATATACATATTATAATATATATTATTGATGAAAGAGATTGAAAGAAGAAGAACGTTTGCCATCATTTCGCACCCTGATGCTGGTAAGACAACATTGACCGAGAAGTTCCTGCTCTTCGGTGGACAGATTCAGGTGGCTGGTGCCGTTAAAAATAATAAGATTCGTAAGACTGCTACTTCAGACTGGATGGATATCGAGAAGCAGCGTGGTATTTCCGTATCAACTTCTGTGATGGAGTTCGATTATCTGCCTGCTGGTCAGAGTGGCGAGCCTTATAAGGTAAACATTCTTGATACTCCGGGTCACCAGGATTTCTGCGAGGATACTTATCGTACTCTCACCGCGGTGGACTCTGCTATCATCGTGGTCGATTCTGCTAAAGGTGTTGAGGCACAGACCCGTAAACTGATGGAGGTGTGCCGTATGCGCAATACTCCTGTTATCATCTTTATCAATAAGATGGACCGTGAGGGTCGTGACCCATTCGATGTTCTTGATGAGTTGGAGGAAGAGTTGAAGATTTCTGTTCGCCCTTTGTCTTGGCCTATCGGTCAGGGTGCTCGCTTCAAGGGAGTTTACAATATTTATGAGCATCAGCTCAATCTTTTTACACCTAATAAACAGCGTGTTACTGAGAAGGTTGAGGTAGATATTCAGTCTAAGGAACTTGATGAGCGAGTAGGTGAGCGAGAGGCAAATCAGTTGCGCGAAGAACTGGAGTTGGTGGATGGTGTTTATCCAGAGTTCGATGTGGAGACCTATCGTTCAGCAGATGTGGCACCGGTATTCTTTGGTTCAGCCTTGAACAACTTCGGTGTGCAGGAACTCTTGGATTGCTTCGTGCAGATTGCTCCATCACCAAAGCCTACCAAGGCAGAGGAGCGTATGGTGGAACCGGAGGAGCCTAAGTTTACTGGTTTTATCTTCAAGATTACTGCAAATATCGACCCTAACCACCGTTCATGTATTGCATTCTGCAAGATTTGTTCTGGTAAGTTTGTGCGCAACCAGCCTTACTACCATGTACGTCTCGACAAGACTGTGCGTTTCTCTTCACCTACCCAGTTTATGGCGCAGCGTAAGAGTACCATCGATGAGGCCTATCCTGGCGATATCGTTGGTTTGCCAGACAACGGCATCTTCAAGATTGGTGATACTCTGACTGAGGGCGAGAAGATTCATTTCCGTGGATTGCCATCGTTCTCTCCACTTCTCTTCAAGTACATCGAGAACGATGACCCAATGAAGAGCAAGCAGTTCCAGAAGGGTTTGGAGCAGTTGATGAACGAGGGTGTGGCACAGTTGTTCATCAACCAGTTCAATGGTCGTCGCATCGTGGGTACTGTCGGTCAGTTGCAGTTCGAGGTTATCCAGTATCGCTTGGAGAACGAGTACAATGCCAAGTGCCGTTGGGAGCCTGTTCATTTGCATAAGGCATGTTGGATTGAGGCTGACGATGAGAAGGAATTGGAGAACTTCAAGAAGCGTAAGTATCAGTATATGGCAAAGGATATTGAGGGCCGCGATGTGTTCCTAGCTGATTCTGGCTATGTGTTGAGTATGGCTCAGCAAGACTTCGGACATATCAAATTCCACTTTACATCGGAATTCTAAAATAACAAAAGAATGATGGATGAAGAGTTATCAGAATACAAACAAGGCAGGATAGAAAGATTCGTTGTTTGGCAGAAGGAACATATTTCCGACCGTCAGATGACTCTTATCCTCGCCTTTGTGATAGGTTTGCTCGCTTCTGTAGCAGGTTTCTTCCTGCATGGTATCGTGCATGAAATACAGTTGCTGCTTACTTCCGGGTTCCAGCAGAGCAGTTATAATCTGCTCTTCCTGCTTTTCCCTATCATTGGTATTTATCTTACCTCACTTTTTATCAAGTATGTGGTGAGGGACAATATTTCGCATGGTATTACCCGTGTGCTTTACGCCATCTCGACCAAAAATTCCCGACTCAAGGGGCATAACTGCTGGTCTTCGGTGGTAGCGTCCGGTATTACCATTGGTTTCGGTGGATCTGTTGGAGCTGAGGCACCTATTGTGCTTACCGGTTCTGCCATCGGTTCTAATCTGGGACAGATTTTCCGTATGGATAAGAAGACCATGATTCTGCTGGTGGGCTGTGGAGCCAGTGCTGCTATTGCAGGAGTCTTCAAGGCTCCAATCGCAGGACTTGTCTTCACTCTCGAGGTACTGATGGTTGATCTTAGTATGGCTTCACTTCTGCCAATCCTTATCAGTTGTGTCACTGCTACCTGTTTTACCTATATCTTTATGGGTGACAGTTCGCTTTTCGATTTTACTCTTACCAATCCATGGGAGTTGAATCGTACGCCAGCATGTATCCTGTTGGGTATCTTCTGCGGTTTGATGAGTCTTTACTTCATGCGCACGATGTCATGGTGCGAAGGTCTTTTTGCCAAGATGAAGAATCATCCTTATTGTAAGTTGGTTTTTGGTGGACTCATTCTCAGTTCGCTTATTTTCCTTCTTCCTTCTCTTTATGGTGAGGGATATTCGGCAGTAAATGTGCTTCTTAAGGGACAGAATGAGGCAGAGTGGGGGCAGGTGATGAACCGTTCTCTTTTTTCAGGTCATCAGAATCTGTTGATTCTCTATATCGGCTTGGTGACCTTTACCAAGGTTTTTGCCACTTCGGCTACCAATGGTAGTGGAGGATGTGGTGGAACCTTTGCTCCTTCTCTTATCATCGGTGGATTTGCAGGTTTCTTCTTTGCCCGACTCTGGAATGTTTACGAGGTAGGTGTTTATGTTCCCGAGCAGAATTTCACCTTGATGGGAATGGCAGGTCTGATAACGGGCGTGATGCATGCTCCACTTACCGGTATTTTCCTAATCGCCGAACTTACAGGTGGTTATCAGCTTTTTATGCCACTTATGATCGTGTGCATATCTTCGCTCCTTACCATCAGTATCTTTGAGAGCCATAGTATCTATGCCTTGCGTTTGGCTAGAGAGGGCAAACTTCTTACGCATCATATTGATCGTGCAGCGCTCACTCTGATGAGTATGCAGAGCTTGGTTGAGAAGGATTATCATCCAATCAAGGAAGATTTGCCGATGGAAAAACTGGTGAGCGAGATTAGTCGAAGTAATAATAACTTCTTGCCTGTGCTCGATGAAGCGGGTGTCTTGCTGGGAGTTATCGATATTACTAAGATTCGTCATATCATATTCCGAACCGAACTCTATAAGCATTTCAAGGTAAAACAGCTTATGTTGCAGCCTTCTGCCGTAATTAGCGAGAATGAGAGGATGGATGAGGTGATGCAGAAGTTTGATAAGACTGATGCCGCACAGTTGCCAGTAGTAGATATTAATGGCGTGCTGAAGGGCTATATCAGTCGTACCAAGGTGTATGAAGTATATCGACACATTGTGGCAGATATATCTGCAGAGTAATAATATTAATAATGAACAGTATGACAAAGAAAGATTTAAGAATCATATTTATGGGAACTCCAGAGTTTGCTGTGGAATCCCTCAAGCGCCTTGTAGAGGGCGGCTACAATGTGGTGGCTGTGGTTACGCAGCCTGATAAGCCTGTGGGCAGACATCAGGACACTTTGCAGCCTTCTCAGGTGAAGCTGTATGCTGTAGAGCATGGACTGCCAGTGCTTCAGCCTGTGAAGATGAAGGATCCCGAGTTCCTGGAACAACTTAAGAGTTATCAGGCAGACTTGCAGGTAGTGGTGGCATTCCGGATGTTGCCAGAGGTTGTATGGGCAATGCCAAAGTTTGGTACCTTCAATGTTCACGCTGCCTTGTTGCCACAGTACCGCGGTGCAGCTCCTATCAACTGGGCTGTTATCAATGGTGAGACAGAGACGGGTGTTACTACCTTCTTCCTCGATCACGATATAGATACAGGTCGCATCATTATGCAGAAGCGTTTCCCTATTCCTGACGAGGCGAATGTAGAGTATGTATATGATGGATTGATGCATTTAGGTGCTGAAATTGCTTTGGAAACCATCGATCAGCTGATTGCATCAGATGGTAATATTTCGAGTATTGCTCAGGAAGAATTCATCGGTGAAGGTGTAGAACTCAAGTCTGCTCCTAAAATTTTCAAGGATACTTGCTGTATTGATTTTCACAAGCCTGCTAAACAGGTACACGATTTCATACGTGGTCTCTCACCATATCCGGGTGCCTGGACCAACATTAAGAAGAAAGATGCTGTGAAAGAGCAGGTGCTTAAGATTTTCAAGACTACAGTTAGCGAAGACTCGCGAGGTATGGCACCTGTAGGATGTTTCAGAATAGAAGACGGACATTTGCAGATAGCTTGTATCGACCATTGGCTCAATATCTATGAGTTGCAGCTTGCAGGTAAAAAGCGTATGGAAGCTTCTGCCTTCCTCAATGGAATGAAGGATATTGCATATTACGAATGTCAGAAAGCACCAGATTCTGATGCTGGATTACGGTAATTTAGATTTAAATTTCAGGGTTCAATTTTCAAACAGTTAAGAAAATGACTAGAGAAGAGGATATTAAGAATGCAGTAGAATGCATGCGTAAGGGTGGAGTGATTCTCTATCCTACAGATACAGTTTGGGGAATCGGTTGTGATGCTACTAATCCTGAGGCTGTGAAGAAAGTATATGAGATTAAGAAGCGCGATGATTCTAAGGCGCTTATCTGCCTCATTGACTCGGCAGATCGTATGGCTCGTTATTTCCGTAATGTGCCTCAGGTGGCTTGGGATTTCATTGATGCGGCTATGCCTGTTAAGCCTACTACCATCATCTTGGATGATGCGAACGGTGTGGCTAATAATCTTGTCGCAGAAGATGGTAGTTTGGCAATGAGAGTTACTTACGAGGAGTTCAGCAAGCAGCTTTGCTATCGTTTCCAGAAACCTATCGTAAGTACAAGTGCCAATGTAAGTGGCGAGCCTGCAGCTCAGAACTATCGTGATATTTCAGAAGAAATTCTGAATGCGGTAGATTACGTGTGCTGGACCCGTCGTCAGGAGCATAAGCCTCATCAGCCTTCAAGTATTGTTAAGATAGCTAAGAACGGCGAGGTAAAGGTTATCAGATAATCATTTATATTGATTGCTGTATATAAACAAGCCTGCTAGGAGTTTTTTCTCTTAGCAGGCTTTTTCGTAGTCTATACCTTAACTGTAGATATATCATATAGCAAGAATTAATATGATAATATAACAAGAAACCCTGCAAGAAATAAATCTTGCAGGGTTTATCCTGGGTGGAAGGTGGGACTCGAACCCACGACATTCAGAACCACAATCTGACGCTCT